>ENA-OWLE01000028-OWLE01000028.1-metagenome-genome-assembly--contig:-NODE-28-length-24598-cov-4.426720_pt1 | contig 24598 bp, 36 predicted proteins | sample MGYA00245345_ERZ651094 | MGnify/ENA primary metagenome ERZ651094 (study PRJEB26857, sample SAMEA4031770) | metagenome | biome: human; feature: oral; material: saliva | place: Philippines | collected 2014 | study... | reverse complement strand
GCGAGCCATGTCAAGTCGAAATGCGAGAAAAATTTCATAGTTTTTCTACATTATCGACAACTGCAGATTAACCCGCCGTGGGGCTTCCTATAGCCACACGCACCGGATAGAACTTAACGCTAGGAAACACTAAGTTCCCATTAAAAATGCAGTGGAGACGCGCCATGCCCCGGATTGGCGGGGGTCTTGTCACCATTTGCTCTACAACACTGAGCTACAGGCGCATCTAAAATATTTGCTTATTGGTGACGCAAGCAAGCGGTACCGGAATCGACCGATGCCCCCACACTGCCGTGGTGCTCTGACAATTAAGCTAACCGTCTTGCTCACAATGTCACACTCATAGGTGTGACTAGTGTGCCTGGCGGGACTCGAACCCGCATGCCCTGTAACGGACACTAGCCCCTCAGACTAGCGTGTCTGCCAATTCCACCACAGGCACTCAATATTGTGTTATCTAAAAGCCGGGTGGGGCTACCCTTAGCTATCAATTCAGCATCCGTCCGGTAGCTACTTGATAACTAGGGGTAACCTTCCGGGAGGCTATCCAGTCTCCCTGCACCCGTCTTCCCTGATGCCTTGAAACAATCCAGGCTGTTAGCGGGGCGGCTTTCTCAACCGCTTATGTAGCTATCGTACCACATGATTTTTTGTGTTTGCAACCTGATTTTAGGTGATGTGCGCCACATTATTCGGGTGGGGGTAGTTACAGTCGTGTCACACCCCGAGTTGCACAACCACTAAAACATGTGGTACTATATTCATATGAGCTTGAGATGAGTGTTTCAAGCCCGCACGCTTTACAAAAACCTACCGAAAGGGCGCTAACCATGACTAACCTCGCTATCTCTAACGTTGAGTTCACCTTCACCACCTCCGACAAGTTCCAGGAACTTATCAACGCAGGCTATAGCCCGAAGGTTATCGGCGTTAATGCAGAGCTGAAGGCACCCAACCAGCCCCTCTCTGACGCTGAGATGCGAGTTCGCTTTAATGAAACCGGCGACCTCTTCACTATTCCGCTTATCAACTACTCCTGGGCGGCACATCTTGCACTGAGCACCTACATTCTCACCCCCAATGAGGCGTTCCAGGAAATCGTCTTTGGCAAGGAAGGTGTAGCTACTCTTAATGATGTGGCTTACAGTGTTCCGAACCCCACCGAAAGCAAGTAAGCGTATAGGTTGAAAGTAAAGCCCCGCTCTCTCATTCCTTGAGGTAGCGGGGCTTTACTGTATCTAAGGGGGAGACGTTCTTTTATGCCCTAAAAGTTGCAAGCCATTAAAAACATGTGGTAGAGTATAGATGTAACGAAAAACAGGGGATTCACCCAAAGAAACCCCTAATACTAACGCAAAGGTAAAAACCCATGACCACTAACCTCGTACCCAACACTGTTACCGTGAACCTCTTTGCCGCATACACCGGCTTCATGGACTCGGTACGCACCTCCCCGGAACACAAGGTAGACCTGCGCGGCGTCTCTTCCACTATCACCCGAACCAGCGACCTGGGTAAGTACTGGGCTGTTTCGCTCATTCTGGCAACCCACGGCGAAAACGGTGTAGTAGAAGTAGTACACGAAACTTTCGATAACCCGCGCGACGTAGCGGTACTTGAAGCTATCACCGAGGACACCCCCATCACTGTGAAGCCGGTATTTACCCGCCCCTCCGGAGCGCCCTGTGACGAGCTTACCCTCAACATCACCGTTTACACCCCCACCGAAATTACCGGCACCCCTTGTACCGTAGGTAACGGTAAGGGAACTAAGGGAATGTTCCTCCAGAACATCTAGTCTGCCGCTACAGGGTTGTAGCTATAACCCAAAGATGGTAAACTGAAACCGATGTGTAAATAATCCTTCATAGGTGCGCCCCTTACAGCCATGCGTTACACGTGGCTGTAAGGGGCTTTCCGTACCCAAAGAAACAACACAATCAAACCCAGCAAAGGAATAATAACCAATGAGCACGTTACACGCACAGGCGGCAACAAAGCCCCTAACCTACATTACCCCCACCCCAGATACTGTAACCCCGCCTGAAGCGCTCTATAGCCTCTACGATGCATACTTCCAGTACTTCGCCCACAATGGGTTTGTAGAGCCTGCTAACGCGGAACAAGTACGCCCCGTACTAAACCTGCTACCAACACCCCACTCGCTTGGTAACGAACACGGCGACCAGCTCCCCGGAGGGGACACTCCCGTTAGCCTCCTAGCCGAAATCCCAGGGTTGCCCCCTATCGCTACACTAGCCGCCCGATACAAGTACGCCCAGGCAGTCTTTGCAGACAACCCAAACCCGAACAGCCACCCCTTAGCGCTAACCGGGGACATGCTCACCCCCGAGGGAGTAAAGGAAGACCTAGAGCTTACAGAATGGAAGCTAGAAGAATATTCAGACCTCACCGATGACGGGTACCTTCTAGCCGTAAACATAGAAAACGGTGTGCGGTACCCAGGTAAGCAGTTCAACCCCGGCGTAGGTTCGCTCATTCAGAACTTGCCGAGCATTGTGACAAGCGGCAACAACTGGGTAACCTTATTCACCCCGCACGTTGCACTGGGATACATTTCCCCCGTTGAGTACGCTAAGGTTACCCCCGAGCATCTAAGTGCTCTCGCATATGCTTACCACCGTTGCCAAGAGTATGCTGACGATGTGGTGCACATGGAAGCGTACATGTCAGGAAATATTGAGAACAGCCCCTACTGGGATAGGGACACCGGAAAGCTAGAGGACTGTTATATGGAAGATTATGGGCTTGCATAACGCGGCTTACTCATGTAAAGTGGATACCACTGGATACAAGTAGTACCCTTGTGGACACTTTTATCTCCTTAATAGTTGGTCACAAAGTAGCCCCGTAACTGTTTTTCTTTCTCTCTTTCGACAGTTACGGGGTTACTTGTATCTTCATTGCCTACAAGAAGTATTAAAAATATCCCCCGACACTCCGTAAAGAATGTGGGGGATATTTTTTTTGGGAGGTATCAAGCGGGAACCTAAAGCTTAGGCGACGTGGTTATAGATGCAATATTCCGGGTTCTTCACAATACATACATGTTCGGGGTGCTTTGGGACTTCCTTGCGCTTAGAGTTAAGAACAACGTGAGTAACAAGGAACACGAAAGCAAAAGGTGCAAGGACGTTAAGGATAGCGGTGAGCACGCGGGAAACAAGCATTACAGTGCCTTTCAGTAGATAAAGAATCTAGTGGGGTTTCACAACCCCCGCAATAATTCAATACTACCACATGTTTTAATGAATTGCGAATATTCTAACTAGGTAACCCATAGAAAGCACGCACAGCACCTAAAGTAAGCCCACCCGATTCAATATTCTGGTAAGATTACACCTGGAACTAATAAAACCAACATCTACCCCGTAAGGAATGAACCATGCTCTATTTTCTCGCCAGCCTCGTTATTGGTGTACTCGGCGGTATCGCCCTCGACAAAATCATCGGCTACTTCCGGTAAGCACACACTATAGGGACATCTATTGCAAGAGTTCATACTTCAAACCTTAGAAAACAGCACCAACATCGGCTGGTACTTTATGCTTGTGGGCGGCGGTGGTTTGGTCATCTATTTCCTGCATAATTACCTTCACGGTGAAGACCCACTTAGGGGAGACGTAACCAACCTGGAACAGACCGGAAAGCGCCTAGAGTTCTTTAAAGTTTGCTTTATCGCGCTTATTACACCTGCGCTAATTACCTCAATAGTTGCCCTAACCATCATTGCTCTTGTGGGTAAACTTATCGGCTTCCCTACTGTCACTTTTATAGACGGGCTAATAGGTGGCGATGAGGAGGGCGACCTAGAAGACGATGAGCCCTGGGATATTTAAATATCCACCCCTACCCCTATTTGTAACACCCTCATGTTAGGAGACGCTTTATGAACGCAACATCCGCTCTGTCTGAAGCTCAGGTGTATATTTTTTGTACCGCTCTTGTTATCTCTACTATCGCTGGGTTTTTCCTCGCATTTCACGGCGACAATGTGGAGCGGCGCATCAAGAAGCCTGCGCCTGGAATCTCTATCATTGCCGCCGCTATTCCCGTAGCAACGATGAGCCTCGTGTTCCTAGCGTTCGGGCTGAACCTCGCCTTTATTGGCGTGCTGATTCTATACCTTATCGGAGCGTGCTTTATTGCTGGGTGCCTAATGGGTACTTTAAAGGCTGACCTATATAACACCCCTCGTGAATCGGGTGCTGGCGTTTTACCGTACTGGGCGATGGTGTTTATCTTCGTGTTCTTTATCCGCCTCCTCGGTGAAGTACTGCATTGGTTCTCGTAACCCATTAAACCGACGTAAACAAACACGCATATAGAGAATGAGCCTCCTCCTGGCTATTAGGCTAACCGGGCACGGTAAGCTGAACGCAAGGGTTGGGCTCCTTTTTGTATTCTCATGGGTGATAAGCAAGCTTGAATAATCATTAAAGCATGTGGTAGTATATAGGTATTACGGGGTGTTTACCCCACACACATGCATTTACGAAAGGTAACAGCCATGATTCAGCTCGCTAAGGAAAAGACCCACGAGGTGAACTTTCACACCCCTACCTACATTGGCTCCCTCCGCAAAGTAGGTAAGTATGCGAAAGCTCTCAATGTTAAAGCGACCGAACAGCTCGAAACCTGCAATGAAGCAAGCACTGAACTAGTTACCGCCCTAAAAGAAGTAGCTTCCAAAGCGGACGTTCTCCGACTCGAAGCGAACACCTATGTAGCGGCACGAGACGGCGACCACTACACCTATTACACGCACGGTGCTGACGCTGTAAAGAACGCCCGTGAACAGCGGGTAGACGCGCTCGCAGACAGCTACAGTGAAATCCTGCGCGAGTACCAGGATATTTGCAAGCAATACGGCATCTAGCTAAAACAATGTGGTGGCAATAAAGCGCCCAGACACAAAAATACGGTAAGGTGCCGTGTGCGTTGAGCTACGACAATAAGGAAATCGCGAACCACCTACCCTCCTGCGACAAGAACAAAACGCACGCCCAATTCACGAAAGCACGCACCATCATCCACATCCCCGTAGGAAGCATTGATAAGATGGTTCCCGTAACCAACGAATAACCCCTATTCAGGTTCAACACACCTAACCGACCTAACGTTCAAAGAAAGGAAACCCATGTCACAACACGAAGCATGGCTTACCGCCGTAATCGTCACCGGCATTATCTTTATCATCATTTTCTGGGGTATCGTACCGAGAAGTATTAACAGTAAACAGCTAGGGCGCGAGGCTAAGCTTAAAGCCTGGAAAAACGCAATCAGCTGGGTCGCCTATTTTATGCTCGCCTGCGCTTTAGCGACGCTTATCTACTCAGTTATCTCTAACAATTGGTTACCCACCTCAATTTCCCTCGGTACTTTTGTGGCTACCTGCTTACTGAGTATCCTTGTTATTCCATCTGACAGGCTAGGCGCAGGAGATTCGTCAGAATCTTATGTGGGGTTTACTGGGTTTGTGGCTTTTTACTTCCTGATACTCACCCTCGCTAGTTCTGCTCCCATTCTAGCCGTTCAGAAGGAGGCAGAACAGAACGCCGAAGAAGCGAAATACGACAAAACTGTCACCTACTACATGGACAGTAACAACCACCTACTAGAAGGCGACGCGCACACCTACCCGGTAAGTAGCCTCCGAAGCAACAGGGCAGGAACCAGCTACAGCTGGGTGGAACGCACCAACGACGGCACCATTACCAGCCGAACCGTTGATAAGCCTCGCGACGCGAAATACGAACTCACCATCAAAGAAGACCTGCCCGCCACCGACACGGAGCCGCGCGTAGAACGCACCCTAGAGTACAAGGTGAAGAGCGAAGACACTAACGCTGGTAAGGAAGTATGTGTAGAGAAGCGCTTTGACGGTCTGTTCAGCCCGCTACCCGAATGTGACAAGGGCAAAACCGAAGGTAAACTCATCAAGTCACGCACCATCATCCACATCCCCGCTGGTAGCTTTAACAAGATGGTTACCGTAACCAGTGAATAACCCACTAGTAAAGGAGTATTTTTATGGATTTTGCTTACATCTGGATGGGTATTGCCATTCTATCCATTGTCGCCATCCTTGTAGTGGACATCGGATTCGTAACCCCACGTATCGACAAGTTACCCGAGGAGGAGCAAGGCGCGGCTTATGATAGCGCCCGCAAGAAGCTTGCCGTCGCTGTGACCATCTGGAGCGTCCTTACAGGTATCTTTGCCCTCATTGTTGGGAATCTCCTCTGGGCTGTGTTTGCCACGCCTATGTTTTTAATTGCGGCGGGGCTTATATATGTAGGTATTGCTCACCCCACAGTGGAAGACACGGCAGAGGTGACCCCTAAAACCTACTACCGTGAGGGCTTATTTCTTGTGAGCAGGATGCTTATGCTCACAATGTTTATCTGCCTATTCCCTATCGCGTTCAAAGCTGACCAAGCCGCAGAAGCGAAATACGACCAGACCGTAACCTATCACATCGACTCAACCAGCCGTAAGATAAACGACGGCGACGTAACCGCCCCTATCAGTAACCTGCGAACCAATAGTGACGGCGACATCTACAGCTGGCTAGAACGCCAACCAGACGGGACGCTCCAGCCGCGAACCGTGAAAAGGGTGAACGACGGGCGATACGAAGTCATTATCAAGGATGACCTCCCCGCAACTGATACGGAAGCGCGCGTAGAACGCACCGTAGAATACAAGGTCAAGAGCGAAGACGTGAACGTCGGTAAAGAAATCTGCGACACCACCTACAGCAGTACCGACCCGTTCATTAACACCCTACCAAAGTGTGATGAAGGTATGACTAGGGCTAAGTTCCAGAAAGCCCAAACCATCATCCACATCCCTGCCGGTAGCGCCGAGAAAATGGTGCCCGCAACTAACTAACGAAACCCACAACTTACAGGCGAAATAATGAAGCCCCGTACTAGGTGCGTAATTCCTAGTACGGGGCTTGCTTTCTTCTACACCTCCTCGCAGTAGGAGAGGTTGCAATAGCAGAAAACTCACATAGCAGACTGGTAAAATACTTACTAATCATGCAAGCAAGTGAGTAGAAAGGGCAGAATTAACTCCCGTGAACATCCTGAATGATTTAGCTATTCCCCTATGGGTTCTAACCTTCTTCGTATTCTATGGGTTAGGTGTTCTCATGGTCGTCTGGGGTACCGTTGTAGATTTGCTTGATACTGATGAGCTCACGCCCCCTAAAGAGTTGGTGGACTGCTTTCTAATCGCGGGCGTTTCGGCTGGCGGGCTGACGCTTACGGCGGGCGCTATTATGCTAATCATTGATAGCACATCGGGTAAACCTACAGAATGGTTCCTTAACGATTTATGGGTTACTTTAGCCGCAATTCTTATTGTTACTTTGGCAGGTGCGTTTATCGCACCCGTTCTAGTACTAATCGGCGCTCAGGTTCTTAAAGCCCTTTTCGTTGCAGGTGCTTTCCTTACCGCAAACCTTGTTATCAAGCCACTACAGGCGTGGGGCAACTTCCTCAACCGTATCACCGGGTACACCCCAGAAAACAAAGAAGAAACAACCATCACTACCCCGAAGGAATAACCTTTATGACTGATTACAGTTTCAAAAACCACGTCCGCCCCACCGTAGACCAGCTCTGTGCATATAGGAGCATGATAAATCTTGCACCCTGGAGCCAGCCAATCACAGACCTCCAGCTTTGTGTACTACTCGACATTCCTGTAAATGAGTTTATGGAACGTAAGAACTATCCCTTGTTATAGGAGCTGTGGGGCGCAGAGCGCGTAGCACAAGAGCTTAACGTGTCTTTAGAGCTTGTGGCTGTATTGCACTCTCAGGGGCGCATTGTGGGCTGGGATGACGGCGAAACGGGAACCGTCTACCCAGCTAGGCAATTTGTAAACGGAGAACTGTTCAACCGCGTATCAATGCTTGTTGAGCGTCTGCGCTCCGGCGGGTACGACGACAAGAGTATTAGCCGGTACCTGTTACACGCCAGATAAATACATGTCTGGTTACTACACCAGCTACCCGCACGCTGGTAAAATATGGGGTGTAGTCGCTTCCCATACAGGGAAATATATTAAGCGAATCAATCGGCGTAAATAACCGGCACCCTAAATCCTGAAAGGAAAACAAGCAATGCAAAAGAACCGAGCCATGATTGATGATACCCAATGGTGGGAGCGTTTCTGGGCTGATAGGGGTTTTCGTGAGACTTTTGAAGCTCATGAGCGCGTCATTAGACAAGCACTCTTAGAGGAAATGTGCGCGAACAAGGATAGCCTTAACGAGGGCTACGTCCTACCAGCCCCAATATTTCCGTCCACGAACCGCTACCCACAGGGTGTATTTGAGCTCTATCCCATCTTTAAAGCTTTGCAGGAAGCGATGGACTTGCCCTATGAGCGCGCATTGTACAAATCCATGTTGCCCTACCTAGAGCAGGCGGCATACAGAACAGACCCCAACGGGAGCCTATACCGGCAATACTGCCTCAGTAATAAGCCGTATAACCTGAACCCGAATGACGACCTGCACCAGCAAAAGCTAGATAATCTAAGCGAATATTTTAAAGAATACGCTGAGGAGTTCACCTACCACTTCCTGAAACTGGCGAGGTATGAGCCTGGGTATGAGTTCAACACATATCTGACCAGGCATCCTCTCATGGATAAGTACGGTAACCCCGCAGACGCTACCCTAACCGACCTAAATATTACCGATAGCTCACCGGAGCTGGAAGCTCAAATGAAGGCTATAGTGGGGCGCGTGGGGCGCATCTAGGTATATAGACAGTCCTATAACCTAACCACACCGGAAAGGAAGAATCATGCTTAGTGGCAAATTAGCCAAACACAGCTAAGGCACGGTACGAGCGGTGTTTAGTGCCATTAAGTGAATAACTCATGCAGAACAATCACACCCTCCAAAGAAAGGATGCTGAGATGACTGGAAATCGTGCATGGTTACGCAAGCTACGGGAGGATAGCCCGTATCCTGCAAGTGACGAAATTGTGGGCGCTATTCGGGACATCATTATTGATGTTCTCATTTCACGCGACCTCCTTGATTACGCCGATGTTCCCATTACCGTGTTTGCAAAAAGTACCGACCCGGCAGACAGTATGCAATTTACTGAAGCTGTGGTGCATTATATTGAAACGCGGGAATCCTTGAAAAACTCGTTTGGTCGGTGCGGGTGGGCTTTCCTCATGTCAGTAACGGAAGAAGCCGCCCGACGTACCGACCCTGACGACCAACTGTACGATAAACACATCCGTACCGCCCGGAAAAACGGTACACGTATACTGAGTGCGGTGTACATCTACATTGACGAATACGTCGAAGAGTTCTTGTGTCATTGGTTCTTTGCGGAAGAGTACGGCAAAGAGTACACGCCTGACCAGTACAGTCACCTATATGGCTCTGGTAGTGCGTTACCTGAGCTACAAGGCAAAGAATCTCTACGAACCTTAATTGGCAGTATCGGGCGACTTGATGCACACACAACCAGCAAGAAATAACTAGGAGGAGTGATAAACCCATGATTAGGGATAGGTTTAAATAACCATGCTCCACCCCTAAAAACAGGTGATACCATAAAAGGGACAGCAATAACCTATAAGCGTGACAAGGACGGCACCCATGCAGATACAGCGCCAATACGTTATCCCTAACCTCACCATCGGAGACGGGCTACTCATCTACACTACCCAAACGAACCATGCCCGCGACTACCAAACATTCACTCTCTACCAGGTGGACGAAACTGACGGAACAACAGCCACCGCGCACCGTATTACCCGCACTGATAAAGAACCCGAAACAATCCGAGTACACCTCAATAATCCCAAAATAACTATCACCCACCCTGCAACCCACACAGATACACCCGTCATCTATGTCGGGAAACAGCAAAAAGTAGAAGACAGCCCCTTTTGGGAAACATTCTTCATCACCGACCAGGAAGAAGATAACCTCACGGCTGTACACGTGACACACGCCTTCACATCCGGGGTAGGATACGTATCAGCTCCACTAGAAAAACTAGTCATCACTGATGACGCTACAGAAACTATCCACAACTACCTCAAAGACGTACACCAAATCGTGGGCGGGGTTACAACCGCCCTATATAGGGACGCAATCACAGAGGACGAAACCTACAACGCCTTCCCACCTGTAGCAACAGAAGCCCTGCAAGAATTTATCAGCTACCCCGAACATGACACAATCTGGAAACTACTAGGCGAAGCCCACTACGCCGTAACACCCGAACAATGGGAGAACCCCACCGTAGAGTACGCCTGGGAGTCCATCTGCAACGCCGACGAACACCTAGTCGACTCCGCCCAAATCGATGACATCACCTGGTGGCACGATGATGCGGAAATGGTAACCAACACCGTAAAATACCTTGAAGGTAAGCTTGCCGCTCTGAACATGCTAGGGGACATTAGCTTCACGGAGCGTGAGAAAGAAGCTGTTAATGATTACACGGCGTTGCTAAACCGGCTGATAGCCCGGCTTAAAGAATCGGGACTCTACTAATCCCAGGCGGATGCGTAACTCGCCTCTATATTTTGTACATGAATGTTAAAGGTCACCCCCGGTGTTTCAGGAGGTGACCTTTAACAATATTTAAAAGAAACTATATTACGGCGTATTCTTACGGTTTTTGTGCTCCGCTATGGAACGCGAGATGCCGAGGCACGCTTTAGCTAACAGCAACGCGGCGAAATAGCCTGCGACAGCGAGGAGTGGCGGAACAAGAAGGGCGTACCCCTCAACATAACCCGCTTTATGGAAAGCGAGGGTACGCAAACCAACAGACATACCCCAAGCACCAAACAGCAAAATGGGAACAACCATTACATATGCCCGGAGGCGTAAAGGTAAAACATTTTTATCGGGGGCAATCTTACCCAGCATAAACGAGAGAGCCGCAAAAATTAGCACCGCTACCCCCAGTTCAAACCACGAAGCAGAGGATACGCCAAGGAAGCACTCGGCTCCAAAGAACCCTCCGGTACACGTTGTTGAAGAAGTCAAGAAACCCGCCTCTCAAAAAATAGAAGACAGTAACAAGAGCGGCTAAAAAACCCGGCTTTTTGCTACAATGAAACAAGATAATAATAACATTACAGGAAGAAGCACATCATGAACTACACGGCAAACCCAGAAATCACCACCCCAAATAGGCGCGTCTACACTGACCAGCCCGCGCACCTACTAGTCGCACACACTCATAACCCTGAGCACCCCTATGACTTTTTTCTCTACCCCGAAATCCCAGGCGTAGAAGCACCCCTACCCCTAGCACTAACCACCCCGTACCCTAACGTGAAGCGCGACCAGCCCCACACCCTCGACCCCAAGAACCTGCCCTCCGAGGTGGAACAGGTGCTTAACAATCCGAGTACCCGCTTTCAGGGAATCACACCCGGCGCAATCAAGAGCGCACTCCGTTACGGAACCAGCGTTACCCGCAACCACAGTGAGCCTATCAAACTGGCGACTGTGAAGGGTTTGCAGGTGGTAGATAAGCTCAACGGTGAGGATGCGGAATATAAAGACGCTACCGTGTTAGATATTCCTTGCACCATGACCCTCGTGACCTATGACTCTGTTGCTGAGTTAGGTAAGGGTGGTTTCTTTACTGATAAGACCGACAGCCCTAAGCTACCTGGCTGGTTTGCCTGGGAGATGGTGGAGCCTGAAACTCTGCTCGTTCACGTGTTCGCTGGCGACCCGGATAGCCCGTACACAGGGGAACGTATCCACACCGAGCGTTTACATAGGGATTATCTTCGTGGGTACTCTTCTAAGGGGCGTATTGACTGGGGTGGCGTGTTTGTGTTCGACTTCTTCATTAGGGGTAACACTTACGGTGGGCTTACAGTTGCCGGTTATGTTACCGATAAGCCGGTACGTGACGGAGAAGCCCGTTACATCCCCATTGGTCTGGTGCCTGATTACAATCAGGAATAATGGAAACGTATAGTGTATCAGTGCCTGCAAATATACAGGGCACTGATACACTATACTTGTACTTATATAACCCCACCTTCTACCTATAGATTGAGGTTACTCACCTTATGGTTAAAGTTAAACCAACCTCTGAGGCGCAACACCTCACGGAAACAGCCTACAATGTTCCGTTCACCCTGCTCATCCCGGCGGACATGGAAACGGGTAACCCGGATATTGTACACAGCTGGCTTGTAGCGCCTGTGTCCCTAACGGAAAATGTGTTTATTCCCGTTAGCCGGTATCTGGAAAACGTTGTGTTCCCAGGGTACGTACCTGAGAACCTTCTCGAAGCGTACAACCTGTGTTACGAAATCCTTACGGAGCTTACTAAGGAGGCTGGCGCTTTAGGTCACACGTCTATCCGTCTCGACTCGCCTGTGGTTGAAATTACTAGTGGTGAGAAGCCCTATGAGATGACGGTTCCGTTACCAGCCACACCCATGCCGCTACCCGAAAAGCTGACCTGCACGTTCAAGGAAGCTGTAGCTAAAGGCGGGGTGTACACACTCACGGGTACCTGTAACATCACTACACATGTTGGTTACCCACACCTGCGTGAAGACGGTCAAGCTCTTACATGGCTTACATGGAAGCAGAAAGACCTCAAGAACACCGACCCGGTATTTAACATTGTTATCGGAAGGCTCGGGGAAACTCTCAAAGAATCACCTGTAGAGGGTGCTATCACTGTAGATGTTCCTTTACCTAAGAAATGGTGGTGGCGTAAACCCCCTATTGAAGAGGCAGGTAACGCGGTCTGCGACTTCCTGAAAGACGACCCGGAAGGCGTAGAGCGCGGCTTGACGGTTCCCGAACCAGGTGTGGTGTATATGCACCCTTCGGAGACGGACGGGTTGCACCGATACTATATGCCTATCATTCTTTCCGAAACACCCGAAGAGGTAAAGCGAGCATACGAGCTTCGCGCATCCCACCTCTACGCACCCATCACACCCCAGGAAGGAGAATCCTAAATGACCAACCACAACGTAACACCTGGCGACGCTTTCGTAGGAGTTCTCGCTTTCGAGAAATCCCCATACGTGCTAGAAGGCGTACTATTGGAAGTAGTAAAGGTAGACGGTGGCACTCTCACCCTCAACACCACCCCCGTAACAGAGGGCGGGGAGCTCTTCCCTCAAACCGTAGAAGGAACACTACAGGGGAATGGCACCCTAAAAATCGGTACCCAAACCGGAGAACACGAACTTTTAGGTGCTATCTACCTTGGGAAGCCTGTACAGGAAGCCACCCTCACCGACGTTTGGAGCGACGACACGGGTGTAGTGAACATTCACTACACTGCTGGTTCACCTGTAGCAACCCTCGCCCCCTCACCAGCACGGGGATACCATCTGAGGATGGCACCTATCGAAGCGCTCTATGACGGTGCTTTCACAGTAGAGGGAGACTCTAATATCTACCTCTCCAACAACCTGGCAGAAACGTTCGCTACCGAAGCAAACATCAGCCGGTGGAACATCTACAACGTGAACTGCTTCAAACCCGCCTCACAAGCAACCCCAGTAACCACAGAAGACGCACAGCGGTACGAAACAATCAACTCAGACCCGTACACGGCTGACGCGGCACTCAAAGCTGTAGGAACCGCACAGAGGCACATGTACCGGATTCTCACCACAGGGTTAGCAAGCACCCTATCCCTACACTCTTCCACCAGCTCTACCAGCGAATGGGAAGCCAAAGACAGCACCCCCATCATCCATCACGAGATGCAGGAAACTGTAGCGGCTCTAGACGAAGCAATCCAGCACATGGAAACCCTGAAAAACCGTATCCACACAGCCTATAACCCGAACGAAGGAGCCTAACCTATGGTTTTCCCACCCGGAATCGTCATCACTTTCCACATTATCTTTATTGCTCTAAATGCACTCATGTTTTTTGGGCACCTAAAATTCGAGCCACACAAGAGCGAGCCGCATAAAATCCGAACCATGCGCGCTATCTCAGACGCTACCGGCGCACTCGGATTCACCGCCGCCCTTATCGGGTACCTCAACTCAGGCAACGAGGTTCTAAGCGCGGTATGCGCCCTCGCGGTAGTTATTCTACTCGGAACCAGCCTGGCACTCCTCATTCCTCTGGGTATCTACCACCGGAAGAACAAGAAGGAACTACAGGCGGCAACACCCGACAAAACGGACATAATGATTGATGAGCTCGAAAAGGCAGTCGGAAAGATTAACAATAAGATTGAAGACCTGCGCGAACAGAAGAAGAACAACCCTAAAGAGTAGCAAGTAGCGACTACACGAATACCCGCCTGCTTTATGCGTCGAAATGGTGCTAAAGCGGTCGGGTATTTTGCTTGTTTACTCTCAAGGCGGCTTTGCGATATAATTAACCTTTAGTAGAAACGTCACATTGACCCAAGGGACTAACCTGTGAGTACAGCAACCATTGTCGCTATCGTATTTAACGCCGTGATGCTCATCGTGAGCGCGGCTATGTTCTTCGTACATCGCAAAAAGGAACCGTGGAAGAGTGAACCCCGCAAATGGCGCACCATCATTACCATTACGGACGTTGCACTCACATTAGGTTTTGCCTCAGCTGTTGTAAGCAACCTGAGCACCGGAAACGAGCCGCTACATACCATCAGTAGCTTAGCCGTCATTATCGTCCTTGGAATTGGTTTAGTGCTTCAGCTTGCTATCATCATTCACTACTACCGACTAGGCAAGAAGTACCAGCGTGAAACGGAAGAGCTACAAGCACAGACTTTCGCCACAATGATGGAAACAATAGCTCTACTAGAACAAACCGTAGCGCGAAATAAGCAAGCTACAGGGGAGCAGGACGAACCGGAAACCCCGCAGGAAGAGCAGACTAATACGGGTAATAAGCAGGCGGACGCTTCCGAATAGCCCCTAAAAGGGCATGGTTACACCTCTCTAACTTGAGCACACAAGATGCTAGAGTTAGAGAGGTGTTCTTTTTATCTGTTTACGGAAAGGTTGCATACATGGAGAACGCTCTTAATGTTATTGTTTTCTGGGCGGTTTACGCCGTCGCTGTAATTATTCACGTTGAATGTGTGCGCCGACTCATACGGGTAAACATGCGGGAAGACCCGGAGGGGTTGCTAAAGGGTGCCTGGCACAAGGCGGCGTTACCTTGGGTAATAGGTGCTTGGGTTCTAGTAAGCTTTGATTTACTATTCTTCACACCCGACCGCTTGGGAGCCTATGATGGTTTTATTGCCGCTGGTTTGGCGGCTCTCAGCTTTGGAGCCATTATGTACTATTGGGGGCTTAGCGCCACTATTGGTTCCGCTGTGGAGCCGGGGCATGACCATGCTACGGAGTACACGGGCAACCTAATGTTTATCACCTGCGCTATGCTTGTGCTTTTTGGTATCGTGTGTGCGTTACGGCTTTGTGGCGTGGAGATTGATATCGTCAAGATGTGGCGGCTCATCTTTATCTTCTAAAGGGATATTATTGGCGCGGTAGCGTGCTCATAGTAGGGGGGGGGCACCCCACAAGCTTGCAAACCATCAAAAACATGTGGTACACTATGAGTACACCAAAGCGTAGAGGTAATCTTCGCACAAAACATTGCATACCCACGAGGAGAAGATATGCAGTCCAGTATTGTCGTTAGCCCCGAACTTCTTGCCAAGCTTCACGAGGAAGCACGCGCCCTGCGTAACGCCTCCGACGCTAAGACCCGCACCCTGTTTGTTACTAAGCGCGGTGCCCGCTTGGAGTTGAAGGCTATGAATGAGCTTATCGACCAGCTCACTAAGGCTCTCGCTCAGGAGCAGTCTACTAGTGTTTCTGTTCGGCGCTCCCTTATCACTCCTACCGAGGCGGCTGAAATGCTAAACATGTCCCGCCCGGAGGTTGTAAAGCACGCCCGTAACGGTGAGATTAAGTTTGTTCAGCGCGGTAAGTACATGCATCTTGCAACCCGTAGCGTGGAAGCTTTTAAGGCTAAGCGCGCTCAGGAGCCGGTTGCTACTAAGGTTGCAATTCCCGCCCCTGTTCCTGCACCTGTAGAGGTTGTAGCTACGCGCTCTCTTTCCCGTAAGGTTGTTGCTATGAGTAAGCGAGCACGTAAGGCAACTCTCTCTTACTTTTGGGGCGTAACCGAGTAGGCGTAGCGCCCTTTAGGTAAAGGCTCCGGCTTACTCTAGCGTTTGCTTTACATGGGTAAGCCGGAGCCTTTTTTGCAATTAGTAAAAACATGTGGTAATATATAGATATAAAGTTTTTGCACGTATTCTCCAAACCTTGAAAGGTGAGCACTTCATGATTCCCACCAGCATTGCCCCTCTCGATACTAAGGCAACCCTGCAGGCTATCTATGATGCCCTGTGGCGAGAAAGTCACAACTTCAACATTGTGGATATTACTCAGCCCTCTGAAACCGCCAATGGTTCTAACATTATTGTTGAAACCACGCAGGGTGAGCTGGCTCTGACCTCGTATGAGCTGAGCGACGGCGTGTGTGTTACTAACATTACTACTTACGCTACCACTCCTGACCAGTATGAGCTAGACCCTGACGGTGAGGTGTATCAGCGTATCGTAGAGTTTATTGAAGCTCTCTAAACGCACACACAAACAGCTACACACACATACACAAACTTCTATAAAGGTTATTAACTCCACATGATTACTGATTTTCAGTACGCCCTCACGTCCATCGTTCTTGTCCCGTTCTTTACCGCTATCGGTGCTGTACTAGGCTCTAGTATCCTGCACAAGTTTCTGCTTCGTATTACACGTGGTACGCGAATTAACTCCAGGGTGCTAACCGGCGTGTATAGTGTCGCGTTCATTGCGCTACATATTGCTTTGACGCTTCACACGTACACTACGCTTGAAGGCTGGAACACTGTAGCATCTACCCTCTATGGTGTAACTGTTATCGCTACCGGCTCGGTAGTGTACTGTATTGAAAGCCGGGCTTAGCCCCTTATATGAAATAAGCCCCGTGTGTTTAAAAATATTTAGACACACGGGGCTTATTTGCTACCCAAAGTTGCAAACCGCCAAAAACATGTGGTACTATATAAATGTAGCGAACGGGAAAACCTAAAAAGCTACACGGAAACAAACGAAAGGTAAGCAACCATGACCACCCTCAATATCCTCATCAATGACAGCGGCTCCATTCACGCAAATATCGAAAGCTATAACGCACCCGACCAGTACACCGAGTTCACCATCGACCCGAACCAGCCCCTCGAAGGTACCGACTGGAACCCTGCTGAGCCTGTAACCGATGAATATGGCGACTTCATTACCGACGAAGACTTTAACGCTTACCAGGAAGCTCTCAAGGTCTACCTGCCTATCCTCCTGGAAGATAAGGTTATCAACTCTTACCGTGTAAACAACCTCTCTTTCCTTAATGAAACCGAAGGTAACCTGGTCTTCAACGTTGAGGAAACCCTGGTTATGACCGTAGTTAAGGATGCGCTCCAGCCGTTCCGAATCTAACATCCTATAAGCTTCCCGCCTCTAGTGAAACCGGCTAGGGGTGGGGCAAGCACCCGACTTGCAGACCACTAAAAACATGTGGTACAATAAATCATGTGGCATTAAAGAAATAGGTACCCCAACAGCACGCCACAGCGGGGATGACACGAAAGGCAACACACGTTATGCGAAACACCGCATAAAAAACACTAACACCCACCACAAGGCACAAACCGAAAGGTAGAATAAACATGTCTCTCACCTATACCACCCTAAACGACGCACTTAACAAGCTCGTGTTTAGCCGCCTTGCGCACCTCAACCCTGAGATGCACACCATGCTCAAGGCTTCTTTCCTGAATCACACCCTGGCGGTTGCAGATATTGTTGCCGCCACCCTGAACTTTGATGCTGATAACGCCGGTTTCAAAGAGGCGAACCTCTCTGATTCTGAGTTCCTTGAGGTTATCGAGCGTAATATCGGTACCATTGCCCGCGTAACCCCCGCAGACGACCTGCCGGACGGTACTTATTACACCACCGCTGACGAACGTAACCATACCGATGAGTTTTTCGGTGCCGTCGAGTGGGAGGTCGATTACCCCCTATTTGACGCGCTTACTGGCGGCGTTACTATCGACGGCTTGGATTCTCGCCCGACTACTTACGCAAGCGTTAGCCCCATTTACATGGAGGATAGTAACCCGGACATGTTCGATATTGTGGGTGTTATTCTGCTTGCGGAGGAGGCGCGTGACGCTCTGAAGCTCACCATTCACACTAGCAAGACCACCGGCAAGAACAGCCTCGTTGTGAATCGTTACGCCGCCAATCTGAACCGTGAAGCTTTTGATAGCAACTTTGAGTCACGTGGCAAGGAATGGCGTGAATGTGACCCCGCAGGCGTACAGGAAGTACTGGACAAGGTTGTAGCTTTTGAAAGCATGAGCCGTGATGAGCTTGTGGAAGTTATTACTGACCTCATGCAGGATGCGCCGGTGAATGAGGATATTGACCGTGAAATCCTGGCTGAGCTTGCTACCCATCTTGTAAACACCCTGTAAATATGAGTACCTAGTCAAAAAAGCACCCCCCGATTATCTCTTTAATCAGGGGTGCTTTTGCAAACCATCAAAACATGTGGTACTATATAAATATAAGAGGGGTAAATAAGAAGCCCCACCAACGAAAGGTTAAGCAATGGAAACCCGCACCGTAAAGTTCACCTCCAAGAAAGCGCACAACTACCCGAACTCTTTCTGGGAACACGACGTACACTACATCACCAACATTAAGGCTGTCCCCGCCGGTGAAGACGCATACAACATTCAGGTAACCCTGGAAGACCACAAGGCACCCCTGGAAACCACCGAGCCCCTCGACGCGGAATGGGCAGAATGGGTAGAAAGCGCCCTCGAATGCAACGCCCGCCACTCACTAGGCATCTCTCTTGAAAACGAGGCAGGCGTAGCAACCTTTACCGGCGACTTCTACCCCGCATAAACACCCCAAACCAGCACAAAAGCAGTACCAATCTAAGATAAAACCCCAGGGAAATACCTTAAATTGGTACTGAAACCCCACTCAACCTTAATAATTGAAAGGCACACTACTCATGACCCGCCACATCCTCACCGCTACCAAGCGAAACGAAACCTACACCTACACCGGCACCCTAGAGGAAATCCTCAACGAACTGGAGGATGAAGCTCTACAGTTTAATGACTCGAGCATGTTCTGCCGCTCTACCCGCGATATTATCAACCTAGAACGCGATTATGGCAACGAGGCGGCTTTCTACTCCTGCGACAACGCTGACTCTTACGACGCTAATAACGGCGAGGAAGACACTGAAACTCGTTACCTATGGTTCTCCGATGAACACCTCCACACCAAGGCGGTGATGGGTTTCATGGAACGTGTAGCACGCACTCTTGAAGCGACCGAAACGTATCAGCGCTCACTGGAAGTAACTACTGGCGGGGATGAAGAACGTGAGGTACTGCGAAGTGTAACCTTGCGTAACCGCCCGCTCATGCTCACCCCCGACACCCTGTGTGCTTACGCCGAATACGTACTAGACACCCCTATGAGTCAAATCGACTGCGTCCCCGCTACCGATAAGTAGCGAAGCTGTAAAATAAAGCAATCAAAGCCCCTTGATGCTGAGAACCAGTATTGAGGGGCTTTGCTGTGTGTAAAGTACGGAAAGCCGAGTGGATTAACTTTACATTCTGGTGCATAAAACACCGTGGCAAACGCGAAAAAACAACCTCGCGAACCGATATATTATCTATAACAATGCAAAACCTGCATAACCACCTCCAACAGGAAGATGATATATGGTCACCCAAAACACAACCCACCAGCTCGACGTGAACGACCTGCACACCTACGCCGCACGAGCAAGCCGCGCACTACACGTAGGCTTCAACATTGAAGACCCCTACCAGCGAATGATTATCGCAACCGCCGCCATCCTCGTAGAAAACGTAACAAGCAAACTCTCCGAAACCAACCCCACCACCCCCGAAGAGCTAGACCTCGCCATCGAGGAAGCGTTCTACACGCCCGTCCTGGCACATCTACGCTCCGTGCAGGAACAATACCAGCTCGTGCCCTTCCCCGAGGAAGCACCCGCCGAACAGGTAGAAAAGTTCGTAAACGCAATCCTTGACTTCTGCGACACCCTAGAACAGTACGCCTGGGGTGGCGAAGACGTAATGGGTATCCTATTCACCGAATGTGGGCGCACCCAAAAGAAATCAGACCTCGGGCAGGTCTTTACCCCGCCCCACATTACAAACCTTATCTGCGAAACTCTCAATATTGAACCTGATGACAATGTTCTCGATGCGGCGTGTGGTACTGGTGCGTTCCTCACCGTAGCTAACGCAAAATACAGCCACAACACCTACGGCGTGGAATACCACCCCATCATTCACGCGCTCACCCAAGCGAACATCTACCTCGCCGGTGGTAACCCCGACAATATCATCCTCGGTGACTCACAAACCGAAGAAGTCTCCAAATGGATAACCGACCAGAACATCACCAAAGTAATTATGAACCCACCCTACGAAACCAAGTACGGGTGCCTCAACATTGTTGAAAACGTCCTCAACTCTGTCCCCGCCGGGACACAATGCGCGTTCATCCTACCCAACACCAAACTAGAATCCGGTGCGCCCACCCTCGTAAAACGAATCCTCAAAAACAACCGCGTCACCCAGATTCTTCGCCTGCCTGACGACATCTTCTACAAGGCAAGCGTCCTCGCCAGCATCTTCTACATTACAGCAGGTGAACCACAAGGCGATAACGAAATCATCACCCACCATCTAGCAGACGACGGACACAAAACCGTCTTCCGAAAAGGCAGGCAAGACCCCGACGGCAACTGGAAGAACCTCGAACCCCACTGGGTAAAAGTACTCACCGGAAAAACCACCGACAAGAGCACCACAACCATCAACCCCGCCGAACACCTATCCTGGCAAACACCCCGCCCAGAAATCACCGTAACCTACGAAGACTTCTACAAGAAAGCCGCCGCCTACCTTGAGTTCATCCGCACCGAAAACAACCGCACCCATGACGCACAGTAAAGAATACGTGCTCGGGGAGCTCTTCACCATGCACAAACCCCCAGCCCGGAGCATCAAAAAATACGAACCCGGCAACGTACCATTCGTAACCCCCTGGATAAAAGACAACGGCGTAACCGCCTACAAGCAACCAAAACCGAGCGAAACACTAGACCCAGCAAACAGCATCACCGTAACACCGCTCGCCGGTGTAGCGTTCTACCAGCCGGAACCCTACCTCGGCAGGGGAGGTGGCGGGTCGGCAATCACCATCCTAACCCACCCAAACATCACCCAAAACACAGGGCTCTACGTCGCTACCGTCATCACCAAAACCCTCGAAGGCACAGATTACCGCAGCCCTGTAAGCATGAAAACCCTCAAAGGAAAAACTATTACCCTCCCCGCTTTGGAGAATGGTGACCCCGACTGGGCATACATGGAGCGGAGCATGAGTGAAACCTGTCAGCGCGTCCTAGAGGAAAACACCCTAGACGAAGAGCTAGGCGAACCAGAGACGCAACTATTCAAGGTGGCTGACCTGTTCACCCTCCAACGCGGCAAACGCCTCACAAAAGCCAACCAAACCCCCGGAAACACCAGGTTTATTGGCACCCGCAAATACGACAACGGCGTATCCGCTTGGGTAGGAAACACAGAAAACATCCACCCCGGTAACGCGCTCACCATCGCAAGGAATGGAGACGTAGGCTTCACCTTCTACCAAGACAAACCATTCATTGCCGGAGACGACGCTATCATCCTCAACAGCAAAACCCTTATCAGCAAAGAGGCACACTTGTACCTCACCCCACTCTTCGAAGCAATCGGCGCGAACTACAACTACATGCACAAACTATCCCTAACCCGCCTACAGGAAGAGCTTATCCCTCTACCTGTAACAGCGTCAGGCGACCCGGACTGGGAATACATGCACAAATACATGTCAGGCGTACTAGAAGCCGCACAGAAAGACCTGGAGGGTACCAAATGAGTAAAGAGCACATCCCGTACCCGCCAGCCCTCACAGGCGCTAATCTAGGCTGTACCTGGGGCTGGTTCAAAGTCAAAGACATCTTCCACGTAGCAACCGGACGGAAAATCCCCAAACGCGACCACGAACCAGGAACCACCCGGCACATTACAGCCTCCAAATTCAACAACGGATGCTCCACCTACCTGGGCAACACAGACAGGATACACAGCACGCCAGGTATCACAGTCAGTAGTTCAGGAAGTGTCGGGCACGCCTTCTACCAGCCTGCTCCGTTCTACCCGTCAGGTGGCGTGCTCATCATGACACCCAAAGAACCAATCACCCCAGAAGCAGGCTTATTCCTCACACCACTCTTTGAACTCATCAGCAAGAAATACAGTTACGTGTACCAGCCCAACATCACAACAATGGGTGATAACGAAATCCCGCTACCCGTAACCGAAACCGGGGAGCCTGACTGGGGGTTTATGCACGGATACATGTCAGCTGTACTATACGCCGCCTCTGATACTACAGAAACAAAGCAGGCTAGGTGACGGCAATAAATGCTGAAACTAGATTACGGTTCACCACTCACAGAAAGCAGGTGGAAGATGTTCAAGATTCGCGACCTTTTCCACCTGCGAGTGGGGCGACCAAACCCGAAACATAAACGGCAACCAGGCACCACACGGTACATCACCGGCTCCCTGTTCAATAACGGATGCACCGACCATGTTGGGAACACCGACGGGATGCACACCGTGTCAGGCATAACCGTAGTAAGAGCAGGAAGCACAGGGAGCACATTCTACCAGCCAGCCCCGTTCTACCCGGCAGAAAACTTGTTCACTCTCACGCCTAAAACACCCATAACAGATGAGGTTGGAATATTCCTCGCCACCATCATTGAGATATTATGCCTGGAACATGAGCAATATGTTTATAAAAACAAACCAAAAATCGGCACATTGGGTAACAACGAAATCCCGCTACCCGTAACCGAGATAGGTGAACCTGACTGGGGCTTCATGCACGGCTACATGTCTGCCATACTATACGCCGCACAATCTGTTGCAAAGGAATAGGCACCCGCACAGCAGGCGGGGCTCTGGAATATTTGAAGAAGCTCCAACCTAAAAATTAACACAATAACCAAAACATGTGGTACACTTCTTGTAGAAAGTTTTTAAATTCTACGAAAGGTGTACCACATGTTTATCGGCTCCTTTTTCGCTGTCATCGCTCTCAGTCTTTACGCAGTCTACGTAGCCGCGTTCGTCGCTGTAGGAGCCGGTATTATTGTTACCCACAACAACCTCAGTGAATACATCACTAACTCTACGAAGCGAGCGGGATACGCCCAGGCACAAGACCTAACCCGCCAAATGGGGTACACTCTCATCATTTCTGCCCTATATGTTGTTGAGTTTTTCCTGCTCCGCCAGATGCTCGGCATCTAAAACACCACACAAACAACACCTACTTACTGAAAGGCAAAACCTACCATGACCAACAAGACTAAGCGTCCCCTCGTGCCCGTAGCACGCCCCTACAACAGCTACAACAAGTACGTTAAGCCGAGTATCTGGGCAATCACCCTCGTAGTAGCAGTAACCCTCCCTATTGCGCTACTGCCCGCATTCCTCGTAGCCACCCTCTTCTACTTCGCTACCGGCATCGTAAACCGAGACTCTTTCGCCTGCTACATCCTCCTGGGTACCCGCGATGACTGCGACACTAAGACTGCCCTTATTGGCATGGGTGTGCTCGCTTACTTTTTCATTGCTAACACCGGGTACCTTATCCGCACTGGCTTCCCGCCGCAGGCAATCTACCCTGCCGAGCTCTACAACATCTTCTACTCTCTCGCGGTAGCAGTCGCTGTTATCGACATTGTTACACTAGGCATCACCTACCAGCGTGCTAAGAAGGGCACCATCTAAAACCTGTAAAACACCAACACACCTCCGAAAGGAACCATCACACATGTGTACCCATAATTGCGGATGCTCTATTGAAGTAACCCGTAACGCATACATGGCTATGCGACGCACCCCGCCCGGTGTAGAACACCTCGAAATCCGAATCAACACCTGCAACAATAACTGCCGCCTCGCCACTATTGCCCCTCATGAGCCCCTGTACGCCTCGCTAAAGCACCCAAACACTGAAACCGTACACTTTATCGCCTGCGAAGAAATCAGCTACGCACACCCCGACCTGGAATATGAACTAATCGAAGAGCTTATCGACCAGCTCCCCGTCCACTTCACCAACTAAGGAGAAACCCCAAATGGCTAACCGTGCAACCACCGGCTTCCTCAACAACAATGACGGAATCATCCTCATCACCAGCAACAACACCACCGGACTCGAACCCCACATCTACCAAGTAGACACCCTCACCAACGACACCCACTTCACCGCCCACGCCGTACACCCGAACAGCGGCAACACCATCACCGGGGACATCGAAGGCGGCGACCTCACCATCACCAACCCCGGCAAACTCAAAAAGCGA
>ENA-OWLE01000027-OWLE01000027.1-metagenome-genome-assembly--contig:-NODE-27-length-24797-cov-11.626748_pt1 | contig 24797 bp, 14 predicted proteins | sample MGYA00245345_ERZ651094 | MGnify/ENA primary metagenome ERZ651094 (study PRJEB26857, sample SAMEA4031770) | metagenome | biome: human; feature: oral; material: saliva | place: Philippines | collected 2014... | reverse complement strand
GGTCAGGGCATTGCCACCGGTTTTGATCGCCGCTACGGCGTGCTGCGGTTCCTGGCGACCACTCCCCTGGGCCGTAACGGCCTGATTATGGGCAAGTGCATTGCGGTGCTGGTGGTCGTGGCGATTCAGTTCACGCTGGTGGCGGTGCTCGGGTACGGTCTGGGGTGGCGCCCGGACGCTATCGCCGTCTCGCGCTCCATCATCACGATGGTCATGGGTGCCGGCGCGTTTACGGCGCTGGGGCTGCTCATTGCCGGTACGGTCCGCGCGGAGGCGACCCTCGCCATCGTGAATATCGCCTGGGTGATTCTTGCCGGTGCCGGCGGCGTGGTGTTCCCGCTCAAGTCCTTCCCCGACTGGTACGCCGGAATTGTGGCGTGGTCGCCCTCGGCGGCTCTGGGGGATGCGTTGCGCGGCAACTTCATTCAGCATCAGTGGCTTGCCGAACCGCACTGGGTATTGATCGTGTGGACCGTTGTGATTGGGTTTATTGCCTCGCGCAAGTTCAAGTGGTCCGACTAGTAGCGACCCAGATAGAGGCGATCTGATTGCCCCTGACGGTCACAGCCGCAGGCAAAAAAGCACCGGCAAAAAGGCACAGGTTAAGCCTCAGGTTAAAAGGTGGGCGCCGGATATGTTTCCGACCATATCCGGCGCCCATTCATATAACACAAACCTTTAGCCTCAACCGCACACAGAATGTACGGTCTGAGACTAAAAGATAGCACCCTCCTCCAGAACCTTATATCTCGCCACCACAGCAAGATAGTCATCAGTTCCAGCGCGGAGGAGGGGCTTCAATCACCGAGATGCAGACCGACCCAACCACTGTTTCGGTCTGCAACCTTCCTGCTCAACCTTAACATGAGCTTCACCACTTACACAAAAATTGTTACATTACTGAACAATATTCAGCCATAAGCTCAGCAATACCGCCCAAAAGTACCCGCTCCACACCCGAAGAGACCAGCCCGCGCCCGGAAAGACCAGTCAGCAGAGGCATAACAGCCCGTATCACCCTGTGCGTATCACCGCGTATCATCCTGTGAATGTCTGCATTCACACACCGGATACTGCCGCCCGGTGAACTATCCTGTTAAAACGAAAGGGTCGAAACAAACCTCCCGGCACCCCGCACCTACCCTGGTACTTACCGGGGCACCTACGCAGGTACCTACCGGCGCGGGAATAAGCGCCCCCGAAGGCACGTTACACCCGACGGACAGCGCGCTAGCACAAGCCTGCTGGCGCATCCACTCACGTTGTGAAAGGACACCCCACGTGGCAGAGAACTTCCAGTGGACTGAAACCGACCAGCGCGCCGTAGATACCGCACGTATCCTCGCCGCAGACGCCGTAGAAAAGGTCGGATCCGGTCACCCCGGCACCGCAATGAGCCTGGCGCCGGTCGCCTACCTGCTCTTCCAGAAGGTCATGAACCAGGACCCCTCCGACGACCGCTGGGAAGGCCGCGACCGCTTCATCCTCTCCCCCGGCCACACCTCCCTCACCCTGTACACTCAGCTGTTCCTCGGCGGCTACGGCCTGGAAATGAAGGACCTGGAAGCCCTGCGCACCTGGGGTGCCCTCACCCCCGGCCACCCCGAATACAAGCACACCAAGGGTGTAGAAATCACCACCGGCCCGCTCGGCCAGGGCCTGGCATCCGCCGTTGGTTTCGCCTACGCACAGCGCCGTATGCGCGGCATGTTCGACCCCGAGGCAGCACCGGGCACCTCCCCCTTCGACCACCACGTCTACGTCATCGCCTCCGAAGGTGACGTGCAGGAAGGCGTCACCGCCGAGGCGTGCGCGCTCGCAGGTCACCAGGAGCTCGGCAACCTGATCGTCGTCTGGGACCGCAACCACATCTCCATTGAGGAAGACACCGACGTCGCCTTCACCGAGGACGTAGCAAAGCGCTACGAATCCTACGGTTGGGACGTTCAGCGCGTGGACTGGACCCGCACCGGCGACTACGTTGAGGACGTCGCAGAACTGTACGCAGCTATTGAGCGCGCGAAGGCTGTCACCGACAAGCCCTCCTTCATTGAGCTGCGCACCATCATTGGCTACCCCGCCCCCACCAAGCAGAACACCGGCGCAGTGCACGGCTCCAAGCTCGGCGCTGAAGAGGTTGCCGCAACCAAGGAACTGCTCGGCTTCGACCCCACCAAGAGCTTCTTCATCGAGGAGAACGTCCTGGCGCACACCCGCCAGCTCGTTGAGCGCGGCGCAGCGGCACACAAGGCATGGGACGAAAAGTTCGAGGCATGGGCTAAGGCAAACCCCGAGCGCGCCGAACTGTACAAGCGCCTCGTCGCAGGCGAACTGCCCGCAGACTACAAGGCTGCCTTCCCCGTATTCGAGGCTGGCACCTCCGTGGCAACCCGCGCGGCATCCGGCACCGTCATCAACGCTATCGCTGACACCTTCCCCGAACTGTGGGGCGGCTCCGCTGACCTCGCAGGCTCGAACCTGACCACCATCAAGGGTGCAGATTCCTTCAACCCGGCATCGCGCACCACCGAAGACTGGACCGCCAACCCCTACGGCCGCGTGCTGCACTTCGGTATTCGCGAGCAGGCCGCCGCAGCAATCGTCAACGGTATCGTACTCTCCTCCCCCACCCGCGCGTTCTCGGGCACCTTCTTCGTGTTCTCCGACTACCAGCGCCCGGCTGTTCGCCTCTCCGCGCTGATGGGTGTTCCCGCACTGTACGTGTGGACTCACGACTCCATCGGCGTGGGCGAGGACGGCCCCACCCACCAGCCGATTGAGCACCTCTCCTCGCTACGCGCTATTCCCGGCTTCGACGTGGTTCGCCCTGCGGACGCTAACGAAACCGCCGTCGCATGGCGCACCATCCTGGAGAAGTCCGACCGCCCCGCAGGCCTCGTGCTCTCCCGCCAGAACCTGCCGGTCTGGGCTCGTGAAGACGTGCACGCAGACGCTGAGGGTGAGAAGTTCGCTTCCGCTGAGGGTACCGCACGCGGCGGCTACATCATGGCTGACACCGAGGGCACCCCGGACGTCATCCTGATCGCTACCGGTTCCGAGGTTGAGCTCGCTATTCAGGCTCGCGCAACCCTCGCGGAGCAGGGTATTGCCGCTCGTGTGGTCTCCATGCCTTCGCGTGAGTGGTTCGCTGAGCAGGACGCAGAGTACCGCGAGTCGGTTCTGCCCTCCTCGGTTGCAGCCCGCGTCTCCGTCGAGGCTGGCCTGGCGATGAGCTGGTACGACCTGCTCGGCACCGCCGGCCGCGCCGTGTCCATCGAGCACTTCGGTGCATCCGCCGATGCGAAGACCCTGTACCGCGAATTCGGTATCACCGCGGAGGCTGTCGTGGCTGCCGCTAAGGAATCCATCGACGCCGCAAAGTAGGCTAACAACGCCGCGGTAACTGCCGCGCGCACTGCGCTCCCCCTGTACGGGTGGGGTGCAGAGGCAACGGGTAGGCTCCGGCTGACCGCTCAGCCGGAGCCTCCCGCCGCCCAGTAGTTTTCACTGATATCTCAATTTCATTTCGACATTTTCCAATTTCGACAAAGTTCATTTTCGACAAAGAATCGAAGGTTTTCACATGTCTGAGTCCACTCAGAAGCTTTCCGACGCCGGTGTCTCCATCTGGCTTGACGACCTCTCCCGTGAGCGTCTGACCAGCGGCAACCTCGCCGAACTCATCAAGACCCACAACGTCGTCGGTGTGACCACCAACCCCACCATCTTCGCTGGCGCGCTCTCCAAGGGCGCCGCATACGCCGAGCAGATGCGTGAACTTGCCGCCGCCGGCGCAAGCGTTGAAGAGGCAGTCTTCGCCGCAACCTGCGACGACGTACGCGCAGCCTGCGACGTGTTCGCACCCGTCTACAAGGCATCCAACGGTTTTGACGGCCGCGTCTCCATCGAGGTTGACCCCCGCCTGGCACGCAACGCCGAGGGCACCGCCAAGATGGCCCGTGAACTCTACGAGCGCGTGGGCCGCGAAAACGTCATGATCAAGATCCCCGCAACCCAGGAAGGTCTGCGCCCCATCGCAGAGACCCTGGCGGCTGGCATCAGCGTGAACGTGACCCTGATCTTCTCCCTGACCCGCTACCGCGAGGTCATCAACGCCTACATGCTCGGCCTGGAGCAGGCGCTGGAGAACGGCAAGGACCTGTCCACCATCCACTCGGTCGCATCCTTCTTCGTCTCCCGCGTAGACACCGAAATCGATGCACGCCTCGAAGCTGCCGGCGGCGACGCTGTACAGCTCAAGGGCAAGGCAGGCCTGGCAAACGCACGCCTCGCCTACGAGGTCTTCGAGGAAATGTTCTCCTCCGAGCGTTGGGCACGCCTGCAGGCACACGGCGCGAACGTACAGCGCCCGCTGTGGGCATCCACCGGCGTGAAGGACCCCTCGCTGCCGGACACCCTGTACGTCACCGGCCTGGTCGCACCCAACACCGTGAACACCATGCCCGAGGCAACCCTGAACGCTGTTGCTGACCACGGTGAGATTACCGGCAACACCATCGTGCCGAACTACTCCGAGTCCAACAAGGTTCTGGACGCTATCAGTGCCGCAGGTGTCTCCTACCCGGAGGTCGTGGAGAAGCTCGAGGTTGAGGGCCTGTCCAAGTTCAACGTCTCCTGGGAAGAACTGCTGCAGACCGTCCGCGAGGCACTCGAGCAGGCTAAGTAGCCGCACCACAGTAGCGGCACCACAGTAGCCGCCGAAAATATAGTGCGGCACTAACCGCTGTCGGTGTGCACCGCCCGATGCGCACCGCGGCATCTCAACCTAATCTGCCGGGGTTCCCGCCAGAGCTTCACTGCTCGGGGAATCCCGGCAGGTTAGGTGCCCCTCATATCATTCCGTCAAAACCGGTACAATACAGGGTACACACCTTCCAAAATGCGGCATCGCCTCCGCGCGAATAAGGTACGAACCGCGCGCCGCACGAACCAACCAAGGCAATCAAAGGAATATATTGTGACTAACGGTCATGAATCGAATCCCCTCAGGGACACTCGCGACCGCCGCATTACCCGCATTGCGGGGCCGTCCGCGCTCGTCTTCTTTGGCGTGACCGGCGACCTTGCCCGCAAGAAGCTGCTTCCGGCAGTGTACGACCTCATGAACCGCGGTTTGCTCCCGCCGAGCTTCGGCCTCGTCGGCTTCGGCCGCCGCCCCTGGAGCGATGACGACTTCCGCGCCTACGTGCGTGAATCCGTTGAGGCAAACGCCCGCACCCCCTTCCGCGAGGACGTGTGGAACCAGTTCCAGCAGGGCATGCGATTCGTCGTGGGTGCCTTCGACGACGACGCAGCCTATGAACAGCTCAAGAGCACCCTCGCCGAACTCGATGAGCGTGGCGCCCACGGCAACCACGCGTTCTACCTGTCCATCCCCCCGAAGGCATTCGAGCAGGTTCTCACCAAGCTCGCCGAACACGGCCTCGCATCCCGCGATAACGACACCGTCAACCCTGTCGACGGTTGGCGCCGCGTGGTCATCGAGAAGCCCTTCGGCCACAACCTCGAAAGCGCACGCGAGCTGAACTCCATCGTGGAGGCGGTCTTCCCGCCCGACTCCGTGTTCCGCATCGACCACTACCTGGGCAAGGAAACCGTACAGAACATCCTGGCGATGCGTTTCTCCAACCAGATGTTCGAGCCCCTCTGGAACTCCAACTACGTTGACCACGTCCAGATCACCATGGCTGAAGACATCGGCATCGGCTCCCGCGCAGGCTACTACGACGGCGTGGGTGCAGCCCGCGACGTCATCCAGAACCACCTGCTGCAGCTGCTCGCCCTCACCGCCATGGAAGAGCCCCTCAGCCTCGACGCCAAGCACCTGCGCGCCGAGAAGGCTAAGGTCCTCGAAGCAGTCCGCATTGACGATCTGCCGAATTCCTTCGCGATTGGCCAGTACGCCGCAGGTTACCAGGGTGGCGAGCACGTCAACGGCTTCTTCGACGAAAACGACATCCCCGCAGACTCCCGCACCGAAACCTTCGCCGCGCTGAAGGTCTCCATCGCAAACCGCCGCTGGGAAGGCACCCCCTTCTACCTGCGCGCCGGCAAGCGCCTGGGCCGCCGAGTCACCGAAATCGCCGTCATCTTCAAGAAGTCCTCCGACCGTCTCTTCGGCGAACGTGAAAACACGCAGGTCGGCCAGAACGCCATCGTCATCCGTGTGCAGCCCGACGAAGGTATGACCATCCGCTTCTCCGCTAAGGTGCCCGGCACCCAGATGGAAATCCGCGACGTCAACATGGACTTCGGCTACGGCCACTCCTTCACCGAAGAGTCCCCCGAAGCCTACGAACGCCTCATCCTGGACGTTCTGCTCGGCGAGCCGCCGCTGTTCCCCCGCCACGAAGAAGTCGAGCTCTCCTGGAAGATTCTCGACCCCTTTGAAGAGTACTGGGAAGAAAACCGCATTAAGCCTGAACCCTACGAGTCCGGTTCGTGGGGTCCGCGTTCGGCACACGAGATGCTCGAACGCGACAACCGCGCTTGGAGGCGCCCGTGATCTCGCACCTGCATAACACCACCGTTTCCGCCATCAACAAGGAACTGAGCCAGCTGTTGGCAGCCAACGGTAGCCTCAGCAGCGGACGAGTACTCACCCTCGTGGTCCTCGCGGAAAAGGGCCACTCCCGTGAAGCAATACGCGCCGCAATTCGTGCCTCCCACGAACACCCGAGCCGCATCATCGTGCACATTTCGCATGACCCGCTCTACCCCGACCAGCTGGATGCAGAAATCCACCTCGGCGGCGACACCGGCGCGTCCGAGATGATTGTTCTGCGCGGCTGGGGTAGCGCATCCCGCCCGACCGAGGCGCTGATTTCCGGTCTGCTGCTGCCTGACTCCCCGATTGTGGTCTGGTGGCCGCACTCGGTTCCGGAGAACCCCGCACAGCACTCCATCGGTCGTATCGCTCAGCGTCGCATCACCGACTCTGCGCGCGCAGAAGACCCGAAGGAAGCTCTCAAGCACCTCGCCGAGGTGTACCGCGCCGGCGACACCGACCTGGCGTGGACCCGCCTCACTCTGTGGCGCACCCAGCTGGCTGCACTCATGGAGCAGGTGCCTTCCTCTCCCGTGCGCCGCGTGGTTGTGTGGGGTTCGAGCAAGTCCCCGTCCGTGGTGCTGCTCGGTACCTGGCTCGGCTGGAAGCTTGAAGCGCCCGTGCACCTGGCCACCATCGGTGCGGCAAACCGCGGCCTGTACCGCGTCAGCATTGAGCGTGAAGACGGTTCCGTGACGATGTTCCGCCCCGGTATTTCTGTGGCGACCGTTTCCACCCCGTACGCGCCCGATCAGCAGATTGCGCTGCCGGTGCGTACCCTCGCCGAGTGCATCTCTGAGGAGCTGCGCCGCCTCGACCCGGACGACACCTACGGTGACGTGCTGAAGCAGGCGCTGCGCACCGTAACCCTCGTGGACGATACCTGCCAGCCTGAAGACATGCTGGACCTCGAAGAATACCCGGAGGTTTTCGATGCCTAAGATTCAGAACATGGGCGCATCCACCCCCACCCTGGTGGCGCACCCGACCCGTGAGGCTCTCGCAGCGGATGCGGTGACTCGCATCCTCGACATCATTGAGCATGTGCTCTCTGAGCGCACTATCGCCCACATTTCGTTGACCGGCGGCACCATGGGTATCGCCACTTTGAAGGCGTGGGCTGAGAACGAGCGTGTGAAGGATATCGACTGGTCCCGCGTGCACTTCTGGTTCTCCGATGAGCGTTACGTGCCCGAGCGTAGCCCCGAACGTAATGACGGTCAGGCTATTGAGGCACTGCTCGCTCCCCTGCTCTCGCACGGCCTGGTTGTGGGTAATGTTCACCGCATGGGTCCGTCCGATGTGTTCACCGGTCTTGAGGCTGCCGCCGAGCATTACGCTTTCGAGATGCGCGACTACGCCGGTTCCGCACCGGCTGTGAGCGTGCAGATGCCCGAGGGCGCAACCGAACTGCCGCTGGCTGGCGGTCACGGTGGCGGCGCAGGTCACGAGCACGGCGGCTCCGGCGGCTGTGGTTGCGGTGGCGGCGGTTGCGGTTCTTCCGCTCCCGAGCAGTCCATCGAAAAGACCACTCTGGAAGACTTCGACGCTGAGGCTACTGAGCCCGCAGGTGGTTGCGGATGCGGCGGCGGAGGCTGCGGTGGTGGCGGCGGCCAGTGGCCTGCACCGGTCTTTGACATCACCCTGCTGGGCATGGGCCCGGATGGTCATATTGCTTCCCTGTTCCCGGGCCGCAAGCAGGTTCTGCTGGGTACCGGCCTGCCGGAGGACCCGGTTGAGGGCGGTAAGGCTGTGACCGTGATGGTGTCTGATTCGCCGAAGCCGCCGGCTGAGCGCGTGTCGGTGACCCTGCCGATTATTAATAATTCGCGTCATGTGTTCTTCCTCATCACCGGTGAGGATAAGCAGGATGCGACCAGCCGCCTTCTGGCTGGCGCGAAGCTGGACGCTGAGGACCTGAACGCGGAGCTGCTGCTGGAAACCCCGGCGGTGGGTGCGCGCGGTAAGAAGCAGACCCTGATTTTTGCAACCGAGGAGTCGTTGGCTCCTGAGAACCGCCCGTAAGGTTCTGGTTCGGTTCTGAACTGCATCAAGGTAAAGAGTGGAGCCCCGGATAGTTTCGACTATCCGGGGCTCCACTCTTTGCTACGCTCGCCTACTGCACGCCTACTTTTCAGCGGCGGCAGGATTCTGCGACTGCTGTTCCTGGGGCTCCTCCGCCTCGTCCTCGAAGCCCACGTACAGTGCCGCCAACGACGGAACCGTCGCCTCCAGCACCTCCTGCGCCTCCTCGGGGCTCGCCACAAGCTTCGCGCCGGTCAGCTGCAGGTACTCGCGCACCGTCATGGGCTGTGCCCAGTCGAAGTGCTCACGCACGGCGGTGATATTCTCACCGGATTGCAGCACGTTAATGCCGCGGGCAAGACCGATATCCGTCACCTTCACGATGGCGTCAGTCTCCTCCGGAATGTCGTACGGGTCGCGGTTCTGCAGGTCCACGATGAACGGTAGCACGCCGCGGCTCTCAGCACGCAGAGCGAACTTGGTGTGCACCTGGCTCACCTCGTGCACCTCGCCCACACCCACGGCGGGAACCACCATGAAGCCCGCCTGCAGGTCGTTCACCGCATCCAAGGTGCGCGCCTGCCCGAAGCCGGAGTACAGCTGCACCACCGGCACGAGGTAGCATACCTCAGCCTTGAGCGCCTTGCGAGCCTCAATATCGATGTACTCCCAGGCGCCGCCGGTACCGTCCGTAATGTCACCGGAGTGGTGCGCGTAAATGGCGCCCTGGCTGTTCTTCGCGGTCTGCGACCAGTAGCTAATCTTGTCCATGTAGTTGCCTTCGGCGTCGAACATCATCAGCGACAGGTCAATGTCCACACCCTCATCCCAGAAGCAGAAGAGGCGAATCACGCCGGTGGGCGACAGGTGCACCGTCGAGGTGTTGTAGCGGCCCATACCGTCCAGGGAGGGGCGGGCGCTACGGGTGTTCAGCGGCATGACCATATCGCCCACCTCCTCGGGCAGGTAGATGCTGGTCTCGGCAAGACGACCGGACAGGCCAATCTCGACCAGGCGCTCCAGCAGGTCCAGCACCGCCGGGCTGTACTCGCGCGCCGGAATCATGGTGGCGATACCGGTCTTGGACAGGTTCATGCGCTGCGGGGCGGCAGACTGAGCCTTCTGGGCGGACGCCGCACGGCGCTCTTCGCGCTGGCGCGCGGTAGATTCGGAGCCGATCGGAATGGAAGGCAGCGGGTTCTCCGGACCGGAATTAGCGCCGAAGAACGAGCCCAGCGGGTTCGGGATACCCGCGTTCTGCATGATGTTCTGAACCCTCGCGACGCCCTCCGGGTTGCGGCGCGCGTAGTCAGCGAGCTCCCGGTCCTCCTGCGCCGCCACCGGGTTGGCGGGGCGCTCCTTCGGCGGGTTCGCGAGCGCGTTGCGTTGCAGGGTCACCAGGTTGCGGATCTGCACCAGGATGGGCGCAGAAACACGCGGCGCCACGGCGGCAAATGCGTCAAAGATGACCTGCTGGCCGGGGCTCGGGGCGGTGTCGATGCCGTAGCGGGGCTCCTCGAAAGCGGTCAGGGCGCGCACCAGCTGGCGTGCAAACACGCCGGGGCGGGTGGAGAGCAGACGAGCCACGTTCTGCGCATCCTTAGTTGCGTAGGCGCGGTCTACCAGCGACTCGAAGCTGTACACCTCACCGCGGTACAGGTCGTCAGCCCAGCGGCTCAGCGCGGTCAGCGACGGGTAGTCGCCGGGGTGAACCGCCTTGACGAGGCGCTTGTACATTTCGGCGGCGGGTGCGCTGTCGTAGCGGGCACCGACCGGGTCGGCATCAATAATGCGGTTGAGCAGGTGCGCGATGCGGGTGCGTTCGCTACGGCGCAGCTTCAGGCGCGGCGCAATACTCAGGCTCAGATCCCCCACCGTACCGTTGAACCGCAGACGAGAGTAGGCGGCGGCGAGGGCGAGCGCCTCCTTCATGGTGCGCAAGTGCTCAGCGTCTTCGGGGTGCAGACACGCGGCGATGAACACGCGGTTCTCGCGGCTGGTGTTCTCCGGGCGAGCACCCGGCAGAGCGTCGTGCTGGGCGAGGAAACGGCGCAACGCCACAAGGTCGCGCTGGTCGGTCTGGTTGTACGCCTGCTGCTGACCGAGCAGCTGCTGGTAGAGGGCACCCGCCATAATCAGGGCGTTCTGCACGCCGCTGACCATCTGCAGGGGTCGGCGGTTGCGTTCCATCGCCGCAAAGTTGGCGCGGCTCATCGGCTGCTGCCACTCGTAGGGCACGTAGTTCTCGGGCAGGCCGCCGAGGATGCGCTCGGTGCCGTCCGGGTTGTAGTACGGGTTGGAGAGGTAGTGCATGATCTGCTCGGTGTAGCGTTGCTCCTCGGTGAGCGTCAAGGCGCGCAGATCAAAGTCGCGGCGGAACACGCGACCGGGGCGGTACCCGTATTCGTAGGCCCAGATGGTCGCGAACAGGGCAAATTCGTTGGCGCTGGCACGTAGCGCCTGGGCGAGGGACTCATCGCTGAGGCTCAGACCGCAATTGCTCAGGAGGGACACTCGCCCCAGGTCGGTGTCGAATACGCCGGAGTGGTGCAGGTCGTTAATGCTCGAGTAGTTCGAACGGTAGTAGGGGCCGTACAGGTCGGTGAAGACGTACACGCCGTAGCGGCGCATCAGGATGAGGCGCACGAGGGGGCTGAGGCCCTCGGGCGCTTCGCCGCGAAGGTACGCGGATTCGTTGAGGTAGGGTGATTCTTGCAGGTAGGGGGATGCGTCGTAGGGAGTGGTCACGGGTCGTCCTTTCCGTTGGTCTCACCCGGCTATCACCGTCGGTGGTGTGTCTATTCTCTTATCGTAGCGGCGTGGGCGCGGGTTGTCGCTGGGTTTGGTCATCGGCGACCTGCGGGGGGCGTTTAGCTAATGAGCTCGGGTTCTTGGCTTCTTCGGTGGTGCCCAGTTCATGGGCGGTGCCCGGTCTATACGGGACGGAAGTTAAAAGAAAAATGGCGGGAAGCGAAGAATCCGACAAATATAAGAAAAAGATATTTCAGAAAGTAGGACTCTTCATGATCCGCCATTACCTCTAGAGTACTCCCGCCCCGCGACGGTGGTCAAGCCGTTTCGTCACCGAAGCATGCTCAGGGGTTTCTACTAGAGGGTTTCTACTAGGGGGTTTCCACCCGCCGGTGAGGCTCTAGCTAAGGGGCAAGTAGCCTCACCGGCAGGTAGGTTTTTCGGGCTAGGATTCACCCAGCAGGGCGAGCGCAGCCTCGCGGGCGGCAAGCGCCTCCTCCGTCTCACGGGCAGGCACGGCAGCCAGGGCGCGTAGTGCTTTCGCCATGACCGTGGAGCCCTTCATCTTCGGCTCCAGGACGGCGGGAATCTCAACCGGCGTGCCGTACAGTTCGGCAAGCTCAACGGCAAGCTTCACAAGGGGCGCACCCTGCTTCACCTGCGGAAGCACCGGAAGAATCCGGCGCACCGTCTGGAAAATAGACCACCCCGCCAAGGGGCTCAGCGAAGCGGCATCGTTCAGCGTCTGCACCAGACGATTCACCCCAAACCAGCCGTGTTCCAGTAGGTACCCAAGCTCGCGGGCGAAAAGGTGCGCGTCCCAGTTGCCGCGGTCGATGAGGGAGGCAATCGTCTCCGCCGTCAACGCACGACGCTCCGGGGCATACACTACAGAAGCCCACGCCAGGAAGTTATACGACGGCACACCCAGAGCACGCTCTGCCGCACCGAGCGCCTGCATAACCTCCTCAAAACCGTGAAGGTGAGAGAACTGATACACACTCAGCAGCGGCTTATACTGCGCCGCCAGGAGGTCCGGGTTGTGGTGCATCGCCCAGGCGTACCAGCCACATACTAGGGCAACAGACGGCACCTCGGCATGTTCCAGGGAACGCCCCGGATACTCCGCACAGGCACCCGCCACCGTGTATGCCGCCGCCGTGAACGTGCTCCGCTCCGTGGCTAGCTCCTCCCCCGGCACCTGCCACAGCTCATAGGTGGAATCATTCACCTCATACTCGCCACGCAGAACCTTCGGAAACGCCTCACGGTACGATTTGAAACGAATCACCGTACGCTCAAAAGAACGCTCCACCGCAGGTAGCGGCTCAACCAGCAGAGGCGCGAAGCCCTGCCCAGCCGCGCCCTCACTACTATAGGGCTGATCCCCGAACGCAACACGAAGCTGCTCGTGGAATAGCGCCGTGGGCGACCGGTACGCCCAATATTCGCTACCCTTGCGCGGGTACCCCTTGAAATGAAAATCAGCATCCTGAAAACGACCCGTGTACTCGGCAAGTGCTGCCTGCGGGTCAGGGTCTGCGGCGTGCACATGCTGAACCAGCAGACGGTACGTCAGGTACCGCAATTGGTCGCGACCGTCATGCCAGGCACGGCTCAGGTAGCGGCGCAGATGCTTCTGAAAAGCGGGACTGAACTCGATGATTCGCCCCTCCTGATGCACCCGGTGCAGGTAGTTCAGCAGCGCCGGGATGCGGCGGACAGATTGCTCCCTCTCATTGAGGTGGTAGAGGGTGAACAGTAGCTCTTCGCAATCGCGGTCGTCGCGAATAGCATCCCGGGTAGCTTCGGAGGCGCACCCCACCTGCGGCGCCGCGTTGAGGGCGGCATTCAGCTCAGAAGCTGAGAGCCCAAGGGCAGGGACGTCCGGTATCTGCACGCTACGGGGCGGCTGATCTGAGGCAGGCTGATTTGATGCAGACCGGGTGGAGGCGGGCTGAGTCGAACTAGGCTGTACTGGCACAGTGCCGGGGCACAGCTTCCGGGCGCGATCCTTGAGCTCAAGAGGAAGAACCTCCACAGCATCCTGCGCATAGCCAGAGACCTCAGCAGCACACCCCGGAACCGCCCGAACACATAACTCAAGCACCTTCAAACCGGCAGTCATCAGCTTCTTCTCACGCCGGAACAACAACTGCGCGGCGGCAGGTAGCGCCTCCGCCACCAGGGTTTGAAGCTCACCAGCAGTCAACGGCACCTGACCGGCGGGGGCAGAACCGCCAGATGGCGCGCAAACCTGCAGAACACTCTGCAACATCTGCGCACCCACGGCGGCCGTGGTCGCCACCGGCGAAGCCAACAACGCCGGAATCAACGCTCCGAGCCGAGCATAGGATTGCGCCTGACCCACCAAAACCTGCTGACGTTCAACGCCGCGCAGCCCCTTCGGAACCGCCGTCAGAGCCTCAAAGGCACGCGAGAAAACGCGGGCGTTCTGCGGCGCATAATCACGTAGCAATGTCTGAACGCACTCCTGCTCGATCCGGGCTCGATACTGCGGAAAATGCTCCGCCAAATACACGAGGAAATCATGACCGCAGATGGTCAGCTGCGCATCATAAATAAACCAGATCGCGAGACCATTCGAGGGCAAGGCGCCCTCCACGGTAAACAGCGCCCAGACTTTTTCCCAGTGTTCCGGATGCTCCCTGAAAAACTCGGCAATCACCTCATCGTCCATAGAGCGCATGGAACGTCCCGGAACTACACGCCACAGGAAATTCTGCAGGTATTCGGCACTCCACGCAGGCGCCGCGGGATGCACACTTTCAGACACCGTATTAGGCACAGTATTAGGCACCGCTCTCACCCAGTAGCGCAAGCGCGGCTTCGCGGGCAGCAAGCGCCTCCTCGGTCTCGCGGGCAGGCACGGCGGCTAGGGCACGCAGTGCCTTCGCCAGCACCGTGGATCCCTTCATTTTCGGTTCCAGCTCGGCGGGAATCTCAACCGGCGTACCGTACAGTTCGGCAAGCTCCACCGCCAGGCGCACGTAGTCGCCGCCCTTCGTCAGCCCGCCAACCATCGGCAGCAACAGCCGCAGAACCTGCAGCACACGCCAACCCGCCAGCGGACTAATAGCCGACACCTCACGCAGGGTCGCCACCAGGCGATTCGGAAGGACCACCCCGTCCTCCAACGCCCACTTTAGGGTCTCTGCGAAGGTGGATGCATCCAGCAGGCCCGCCTCAAAGAGCGCCGCAATGGCCTCTGCCGCCGCCAGACGGTACTCAGGATTCTTCGCGCTCGCCACATAGCCGAGCAGGGTGCAGGTCGGGGCGCCCACCTGCACGGTGGACTCCCTCAGCGCGCGCAGAAGCGGCAATACGGGAGTCGCATTTTTATAGTCGAGTACAGCCCTCCCAGCGAACATGAAGTATGCCGAGAGCAAGTCCGGGTTGTTCTGAAGCAGCCAGGACGCCCACTCGGTGAGCGCCGGGAGGAAGTCACCCAGCCAGCTGTCGACCCTGTCGAGATTCAGCAAATACACGAAGGGAATGAACGCAGTGTTCAGAGCTTCGTAGGCGATGGCTTCCTCGGGGCTCATGCCAGCGGTTGCACGGCTCAGCGCCTCGCGTGCCTCATCCACGGTATCCGCGATATCGCCCTTGACCTGCCACATGGGTTGGTACTCCACGAATTCCTCAACGTTAAAGTTTTCGAAACCTGCCTCGCGAAGACGACCTTCCTGGCTGGCTTGCCGGTATTCCTCAATTCGATCAAAATCGAGACCGCGGTTGTAGCCACTCCAGGGGATGTCCAGGCTGGAGACCATACGGTACGTCCACTCCTCCGGGGCGAGGGGGCGGGACGGCAGAGGTTCCGTAAGCAGACGAATAGTGCGTCCGTCCGTGCGGTACTCTCCCCCGGCGGCGACGGCACGCATCTGTTCCCGGAAAATCTCGTGGAGGTCGCGGTATCCCTTCAACTGCGTTGAATCGTGCGCCCAGAGGTGGTGCTTATTCTGGATGACTAGGCGCACCAGTTCTTCCTTGCTGAGGAGGGCATTGTTCGAATAGGTTCGTGCAACCAGTTCACTACGGCTGGAATATTGCAGGAGCGGCGTGAGCTCAGGTAGCTCCCAGGACTCGTACCCGGCGGCCTCGGCGTTAGCTTTCAATACTGCGCGGAGAACAGGCATGTAAGCAACGTTGTTGTAGTAATATTCGCGAGCAATCTTGAGCAGGGTACGAAGCTGCTGCTGATCTGCCGGTGCCAGCTTGACGGTCGCCGCAAAGTGGTAAAGACGAGCCAGGTTCTCTCCCCTGGTGCTGGGAGATTCGTCCCCGGTAATTCGACCGGAGTTTGTGTTCGACTCCTCCGTAATGAGGGCGCAGAACTCGTTCAAATCCGCAATGGGAGTGAACGGCTCATGGCGCGGGGTACCGGGCAACAGCACCGGCGGCACCTCTACGGAGGCGCCAGTCGCCTCCGCCTCTTCCGCCTGGGGTAGGCGGTCTTCGGGTAGGCAGGCTTCCGCGGCGCCGCGCAGTTCCAGGGGTAGCACCTCGTAAGCCTCAAGGATGCGCTCAGAAATATATTCGGCGAGCGCCACCTGCTCGGCGGTTTGTGCCTTCTTACGCTTGGCTTTGCTCACGCCGGCGTACTGGGTGGCGATGAGCTTGAGCAGGCGCAGGGCGCCGCGCTGAATCTTCTTTTCGGTGCGGTAGAGGTTCGCTCCGAGTGCGTCGATGAGCTGCTCCAGCTCGACCTGTTCGAGCGGTGCCAGCTCTGCGTTTTCGTTCTTCTGCAGGGCGGCGGGTGCGCAGGCTTTGAGCACGTTCTGCAACATAGTCTGGGCAAAGCCAACCGATGCGCTGGGCTCTGCGGTGAGGACAGCCATGAGCTGCCCGAAGCGTGCCCGGTTTTCTGCGTCGGTGGGCTGCAGATCGGTGTAGACGGAGTGGAACGCCGCCGAGTTGAAGGCGCTGAAATCACTGGTCAGGCCGCGCAGCAGGGCGTCCAGAATCTCGTCGCGAATGTCGAAGTATTCGCCCATCAGGCGGCACAGTTCCGCGCTTTCGCCCATGTAGTTACCGTAGCCCTTGAAGAGCACCCCTTCGGTACGGAAAACCGCCCAGAACTCCTGGTCGAGCAGGGTCATATCGCGGGTGAAGAAGGTTTTGAGCTGGGCGTGGTTGCTCGCGCTGTCCTTCTTCACGCAGGGCAGGGCTTCATGCAGGAAAAGGACCAGGTATTCGGGGGCATCGCAGCTCAGGTTGCGTGCGCGAAGCAGCGTGTAGCAGGTTTCCCAAATCTTCTTCGAACGCGCCCAAGAGTTCGGCAGGCCCTCAATAAAACGCAGAATCCACTCGTCGGGGCGTTCGGTGGCGCCGAGCAGGAACGCGTCAATCAGCTGCTGGTCGGGTTTCCCCTCCCAGAGCAGGGTACGCATGGTGCGACCGGCAGAGCGGTGGTATTCCCACGGGTCACCGTCGGGGGTGCGCACGAGTGCACCGGCGACGTAGGCGGCAAGCGGAGTGCGGTTAATGTGGTCGCTACCGATCACGCTCTTCGGGGTGAGGGTTCGGGCGAGGGAGGCGCGCTCCTCCTCGGTAGCACCGCTGATGACGGCGTGGTATTCCTGCACGTCAGTTGATTCTGCCGCCATGAGGGCTTTGAGGGCGGCGCGGCGCTCTTCGAGAGTGCGGTCACTCGGGTTGTGCTCACCGGCGCCGTGCTCGCTAGAGTTATGCGGCTGGGCGGTATCAGTCATTGGTACCTGCTTTCGGAGTTGATGGTGAATGGTCGTAAAGAGTTAAACGGAGGCGTTGAACAGGTGCGGGTGGGGCGGTTAGCCCTGCACCTGGTTGAGGATATTCCGGGCGTACCGCGCCTTCTGCGAAGAACCGGTCAGCGTACCCAACCAGGCACGCAACGGCTCATCCACAAGCTCCGCACGGGTAGCAGGGTCAAGAGTCGCTAACGCCTGGCTGAAGGCGCCCAGCAGCTTACCGAGCGAGTTCGCTCCGGTATCCAGGTGCGGTATGAGGCGCGCAAAGAAGCGCACCGCCGCCCGTGCATCCAGCTGGGCGAAGTCGGTGAGGGCAAGCGCCCAACGGTTCAGCATCGCCAGCGGCACAAAGTTCACGAAGCCTGCCGTGGCGTCCTCAAGGCTGAGCTGGTCGTCCAGCACTCGGTGCATGATTTCCACGGCGAGAGAACGAATCTCGACGCGCTGCTCCGAGAAGCCCGCGGCAAACACGAACGCGCAGGCGGGACCCCACACACCGGGGTGCGCCGCCAAAGCCAAATACAGGCTCCGGTCAAAAGCGCTGTGATCCAAGATGTACCAGCTGCTACTAGCGCAATAGAAAGCCAGTGGCTCAGCCCGCGCCGGGTAGAGCAGGGCGTACTGTCCTTCTTCGTCGTGGTGGGCGGTGGCGAGGCCACGGAAAGCGTTCAGCTCCGGGGTGGAAGCGCCGTGCTGCACCCCGTTCAGCTGAAGGCCCCAGCTCTTTTCCCGCTGGGCTACCGTGATGGATTCCAGGTAGGGGTTCACGCGCCCGGTGGCGAGGGTACCGTCAAGGGCGGAACGGAGCACGCGAATCTGGGTGGGACCCGAGCGCGGAGCGTCCTGCCCAGCGTTCTTCAGGTATTGCTCTTCGAGGCTTTCAAGCAGGGTCAGCGCCTCAGCGCGGCGGCTCTGCGCCTCCTGCCGCTGCTTATCGGTAGCGTACGGAGGCAGCACCTCAGGCACACGCACACGCAGTAGCGCCGCCGTGAAATCCGGGCGCAGGATGGGGGCTCCCTCAGCCAGGTTCTTGGCGTACCGGCGCACCAGGGTATCCGGATGCACCCACCCGCCAAACAGTTCAGGGGTGGCAAGCGGCGTGTAGCTCTGCCTGCTCTTCAGCGCGCCGAGGGTCTCCTTGAATCCGGTGCTGAAGAACGCGGCGTGGCGGGAGTACATGTGGTGCAGGTTCGGCACCGTACCGGGGTCTTCCCTCTGGGTCATCTCCGATGCCTGCTCGCGCTCACGCAGCTTCCCGGCGGCGGCTAGAACCGTCAAATGCGCGCGCATGTCGAACCATTCCAGACCCCAGTGGTTCAGCTTTTTCAGGCAGAGGGGAACAAGCTGTTCGAGCAGGTTCGGGCTCTGCGCGATGCCGTCGGCACTGAGCAGGTAGGCGGTGAGCAGCTCCAGCTCCAGTTCGCATCCGGCGTGCGTTTCGGGCTGGTCTGCTTCGTTGAGCGTGTCGGGGGTGGCACAGGGCGCGACCCGATGGTGCAGGAGCGCACGGGCGCGTTCTTGCACGTCGGAGGCGGTAACGGGGCGCACGGGGGTGTTCCAGTACCGGTGGATTACGGCGCGGGAGGTGGCGAGCGCCTCCGCGGCGGCGGCCTCAATGTCAGCTGTTTCAGCGAGGTCGCTTTCCTCACCGCTCCCCTGACTATTTTCCGGGTCTTGTACTTCTTCAAGCAGCGGCGAACCGTTCTCCTGAATCTGCGCCACAACCAGCGGATCGAGCTGAGAACGGTAGTCGCGGTAGAGTTCGCGGGCACGCTCGGCAAACACAACAGCGTCGGCGCTAGCATCGTCTGCGGCGCCCGCCTGCACCCTTTCTTCGAGGTGTTTGAGGGCGGCGGCTTGAACCTGCGCGTGGGTGTGGCTGAGCGCCATGACTACCGCGTCTTCGCAGGCGGCAGCGTCGAGGGTGCCCGCCCGGTACAGTGCCTGGAGCATGGTCAGGATTTTGAGTGCGTTTGCTTTGGTTCCGGCGCATACGGCAGGTGCCGCGTAGGCGAAGGCGGTAGCATCCAGCGCCTGCGGGTCTTTGCTCCAGAGGCGGTGAATATACTGCACGCCGAGGGTTACGCTCGGACCGATGGGCGAGGAGAACAGCGTCAGAAATTCGCTCTGACGTGCCGCGATTTCTTCGGCGGTGAGTTTGAGTCCGGTGACCAGGCGTGAGAACCAGCCGACCCGGTACGCCGGGAAGTCGCTCATGAGGGAGCTCAGGAGCGCATCAATGAGGCGGTCGCGGCTGATTAACCCGGTTTCGGTGGCTTCGATGAGGGCGCAGGACCAGCCGGGGTTGTTGATCTTCTGCCCGGGCTTGTAGGAGTCGCGCTGGGTGAGGGATACGTCCCGGTTGCCTTCGACGGCGAGCATACCCCAGATGAGTTCTTCGCGGAGCTGTTCGTCCTCGCGTAGCAGCGGAAGGATCAGCTCACGGTCGCAGTTGATGAGGGCGGTGTAGTATTCCTCGTTGTGTTCAAGGTGCGCCCCGCCGTAGAGCTCGGCTAGGCGCATGGCAACGCCTCCGGTGAACCAGCCGAACTCTGCGTAGGCTTTAACGCGGTCCTGGGTGACGGTTCCTGGCGTGTTTTTACCAAGCTGGGAGCCGTATGGGGTGGTGGTGATGTCGAAGTACTGCCAGCGGCGGTAAATCTGTTCGAGGGTTCCGCCGACCGCCAGGATGTTGGCGAGGTTGTGGTTGAAGTGCATGATGTCGCTCCAGGTTTTCTGCTGCCTGAGGAGCGGGTAAATGACTTCGCCGGGGAGCGGCTCGGTGATGACACCTTCGGGAAAGGTGTGCGTTTCGGGGCGTTTGCTCATGGTGGTCTTTCGGAAGGAAGCTGAGGGGAACTCTCGCGGCAGAAATTTCGCGGCTAGGATTTTCGCCGTAAGAGTTCCGTACGGTGCGTGTTTTTCGGTGGTATGCCGGAGTGTGTCGGGGTGTGGTGCGCCGGGGCGTTTACCCTAGTCGACGGCGTGTTCGCGGTAGAGAATACTGACCGCCAACGCGTGCTTGCAGGGGCCGCGCGTACCGCGGTACTTCAGCCACCAGGGGCAGGAGCAGAGGTACCCCTCCACGGCGTACGGGTCGGCGAGCAGCACCACGGTGTACGTGTTCTCACCGCTGCGCACGCTGTACTCACCTGTGCCGTGCTCCCCCGCCCCGACCCGCTCAATAGCGCCGGAGTCGGCAAGCTTTTTCGCGCCGACCAGGCGCGGGTGCATGGCGGTCAGCGCCTCCGGATGCACGGGCAGCGGGCGGTGGAAATACTCGCCAGCGTGCGCGTCAAAACCAACCTGACCGGAGGAAGCCAGCAGGGCGAGGGCATCGCGGGTTGCCGCCTCGTCCAGACCGGCACGGGCAGACATGACGGGCACATCAATGCGCGGCTCGAAGGAAAGCAGCACGCTGAGCATGTCAGCGTTCTGGGCGGTGTTCGGATTAGACAGCGCCTGCAGCACGGATCCCTCACCGGAGAACCCGCGTGACTTTTCGGGGCTCAAACCGATGCTCAGGCGCGCGCCGGGCAGGTGCGCCACCCACACGCTGGGCACGGGCGCGTTACCGGCGGTCACGGGCTCGCTGTACGCGTCCAGGCGCTGAATGTGGCGGATCAGCGGCTCAAGCACGCGCAGACGTTCGGGGCCCGCCACGCATACGGATCCGGCGGTGGCGCGGGTTGCGAGGCGCAGGGAACGCACGGCGCGGGTCGCCCACAGGACCGCCTTGGTGCTGGAGTTGCGCGGCAGGGAGTGGATGAAGGTTCGGGCGGCGGCAGCGTCCAGGCTGTACACGGGGCTCATGCGGGATGAAAGCATCTGCGTTTCTGCAAAGCCTTTGAGCCAGCGGATGGGCAGCGGCACTTTTTCTTCCATGACGGAGCCGTCAAGGGTGGTGGTGAGCAGTCCGTCGTCGCCGACGTTCAGGTGGATGGGCTCCCCCGCCCGCAGGGAGGCGAGCGCGGCACGCAGCGGCGGGTTGACGTCTACATTGGTGACGCCTACGGCGCTGTGGCTGGCGTCGAGTGCGCTGGAGTCAACGTCGAGGCGCGCGTACACTCCGCAGCAGGCGCTGAAGGATTCGAAGCGTAGGCCTTCGGCGGTGCTGGTGACGACGGGGTCTGCGGCGCGTAGGGCTGCGGCGAGGGAGCTGGGCGGCACGTAGAAGCGGGTGCGGGCGACCCTGGCGACGACCAGTAGTGCGGTGGCGTAGACGTCTGCTCGTTCGAGGAACCCGGAGAAGAAGTACGGGTGGGAGGCGGCGCCTTCGGGGGTACTGCCGCCGCTGGTGGCGAGGCTGAGCGCGCGGGAGTCGGCGCCGTCGATGAGGGCTGACGGGGCGGTGTACGTGTAGTCGAGGGTGTAGGCGCTCATGGCTTCTTTGCCTTTCGTATGTGGTGTATACGTCCTATCATGCCGTAAAGATTCGCGCCCCGCTACCGCTTTCGTCATTGCCGTTTGGTGCATAAAAAATCCCCGGCATTCTCGGTTGAGAAGTGCCGGGGAGAAGCTTTATTGGCTCACCCTCGATGGGGTGGGCGTGGGCTCTGGCTGAGGCGACTAGACGACGATCTGGCCGTTGAAGCGCATTGCCAGACCGTACAGGACCACTGCGATAACCCAGATGACAATCACGGTGACGGTCAGGCGGATCAGGTTCTTTGACGCCATACCGGAGGAGTTCAGGGAGTTGGTCATACCGCCGCCGAACATGTCGGAGAGGCCGCCGCCCTGACCGCGGTTGAGCAGCACAAGCATCACTGCGATCACGCTGGTGATGGCGATGATGACCATGAGTACGTTCATGATGACGTCCATGGGGACCTTCCTTCGTTGTCTTCTGGTGGGGTGCCTGGGCTGCGGGCGCAGACAGACGGGTTTAACTATACGCTACCGCCGCCATTCGGTCACGTTGAAGCGACTTTTTACGCGGCGCGGTTGCTGCGGCGCTGGTATTCGCTGGGGGTCAGCTGCAAGGCTGCGGGTCGGTCGGTGAGCACACGCTGGGCGGTGAGTTCGTCGCCTTCGGTGTCGTAGGCACGCACGTATCCGCCGTCGATGAGGTAGTAGGTGAACTGCTGCGCGGCCGCCCAGTAGGCACCTCCTTCAGCGTAGAAGCCCTGGTCTACCCAGTCGCGCAGGGTGAGGGTCACGGGAATTTCCGGTGAGGAGGTGCGGCTGTAGAGCTGGTCGAGGAACTGGTCCCGGCGGCTCTCGAAGTACTGGTATTCGGGTGAGGGTTCCTGGTTTTCTGCGCCGCCTGCGTAGCCGATGGCGCCGCCGTCATTTCCGGGTAGGCGCGGGGCGTTCACTTTGCGGTTGCGCAGGTAGGTGTAGAGGATCATGCCGACGAGGGCTGCGATGACCAGGGAGAATCCAAAGCTGAACATGCCGTTAAGTGTACGGGGCGAGCCGCGGGGTTGGGGTATTCTGGGCGGGTTTTGCGGTTAGGGGCGAACGCACCCGCCTTTATGCCCGCCGCTCACCGGTGGGGGTTAAATGGTTCAGCGCCCGGTCGGGTGGGTACACGCCGGGCGCTGTAACGCTATGGGACGCTGTGGTGCGTCGGGGTTTTATGCGTCGAAGCGTGCGATTGCTGCGAACTCTTCAGCCTGTAGGGATGCGCCGCCGACGAGCACGCCGTCCACGTCTTCCTTGCCCATGATGGAGGGTGCGGAGGAGGACTTGACGGAGCCGCCGTAGAGGACGCGGACCTTCTCAGCAACGTCTGCGGAGTAGAGCTTAGCGATTTCTGCGCGGATCGCTGCGGACATTTCCTGTGCGTCGTCTGCGGTTGCGACCTTGCCGGTGCCGATTGCCCAGACGGGCTCGTATGCGATGACGAGGGTTTCTGCCTGCTCTGCGGTCAGACCTGCGATGGAGCCGCGCAGCTGCTCGAGGGTGTACTCGACGTGGGTGCCTGCTTCACGGATTTCGAGGGGCTCACCGACGCAGAGGACGGGGGTCAGGCCGTGCCTGTATGCTGCCTGGACCTTTGCTGCGCACAGTTCGTCGCTTTCGTGGTGGTAGGTGCGGCGCTCGGAGTGGCCGACGAGCACGAAGGTTGCGCCGAGCTTGGAGAGGAATGCGCCGGAGATTTCGCCGGTGTATGCGCCGGAGTCGTGGACGGAGAGGTCCTGGCCTCCGTAGAGGATGTCCAGCTTGTCGCCTTCGACGAGGGTCTGCACGGAGCGGATGTCGGTGAAGGGCGGGAAGACGGCTACTTCGGTTGCGGAGAAGTTGAAGTTTGCGTCGTCGAGGGTCCATGCGAGCTTCTGGACGAGGGTGACTGCCTCTGCGTGGTTGAGGTTCATCTTCCAGTTGCCTGCGATGAGGGGCTTACGCGACATAGTTCGCTCCTTAGCTTTCCCGCGCGGTATGCCGTGCGGGGTTGTTGTTCGGAATTTTCCTTTTCTATTTTAGAGGGTTGGCGACATATTTTCACTGGTTCAGCGCGGTTTTATGCTTTGCGTTGACTATTCTCACCTTACGTTCGCTGGTTTCTTTCGGCCCTTGTCATTTTGCGGGTTCTGGAACCTTTTAAACGGGTGCAGGGGAAGCCTCATAGTGGCCTCCCCTGCGGATGCGCTTCCTCGGTTGAGAGAAGCTACAGCTACCCAAATCCTTGCGGGTAGATCGGTTCGTAAGTATTGCGGTTGCTGTAGCCGTCGCGGTCAACCACAATCACCCACTGCCCACGCAGATGCTCCACAGCCAGCGAGAAACGCCCCAGGTACCTCAAATATTTGCGGATATCCTGCCTCTCCCCCGTCTCAGTCACATAAAATGCAAGGTCCGTAGCCTTCGTCGTGTACAGGGTACTCACCAGGATATTTCGACTCGTATTTTTAGCCTTTTCACCCGCAATAAGATCATCAACAACATTGGCACTGAGCACATTCTTATCAGCCGAGATAATCCACCCGCGATTCTCCCTGTACAGGCGAAGAATTTCGGGGTGCAACACCTTTTCCGGGTCCGTGACCTTAGAAAGAGACTCCGTATCGCCCGTGTGGTAGAAGTAGTTCATCGACGCAAAGAAGTACGCCAAGAACGCGTACAAGCCGCCGCGGTCATAGTTATCCATTCCGGGCTGCTGAATAGGGTAGGGCACGTTCTGAGCCGCCTGCGCCTCCGTGGCAGGAATGAAACGCCCCTTACGCTCAAACGCCGTGTAGACGAGCGGCCCGGAGGAAGGCCCCAAGCTGTTCAGCGCATCGTACTTCTCCGTAGGTTCCAGACGCACAAACTCCTGATCCCGCTTCCTATCGGTTTTGGACTCTGAACCCGTCTCATTGAGCAGTTTGGCACCCCAGCCAAAAGCTATCGCGACGAGGGCGGCGCCAGCGAACACGCCAGCCCGCATAAACTTGGCGCAAGATAGCACATGCCTCATGTACGCTCGTTGCTCGTTATATCCGGGTCCGCCAAAGTTATTCGTCATGTTGCTCTCCCATCCCCTAGCTCAAACTATTTTCTGAGATGAATTGGACGGGCCTCCACTCATTCGTGAATTGTGTGCGTAGAGTCCCGTGTATTGCGCCGTCACGGATCAGGCCGCGCGTATCAACGGTGATGGGGTACACCTGGTTCGTGTCTTTGCGGTACACCTGAACTTCGGGAAGAATATCGAACCGCACATTCAATTCCACGATTTTTAGCGTCTCGTCAATGAGGCGCGGCTGCCCCTC
>ENA-OWLE01000024-OWLE01000024.1-metagenome-genome-assembly--contig:-NODE-24-length-25908-cov-13.554675_pt1 | contig 25908 bp, 18 predicted proteins | sample MGYA00245345_ERZ651094 | MGnify/ENA primary metagenome ERZ651094 (study PRJEB26857, sample SAMEA4031770) | metagenome | biome: human; feature: oral; material: saliva | place: Philippines | collected 2014... | reverse complement strand
GGGAAGCCGCTTAACGGCTACTATTTAACGTGTCCAAGTTTCGGGGCGCAGTTCAGTACCGCAAGGTGCCGGGGTTTTTATTTACCCGGTTTTTGTTGACCCGGTTTTTGTCTACCCATTGACCTGCCGCGAGGGTGCCCGGCGGGAAGCTTGCGAAGATAATCCAGCCGGAACTGTGATTCCTGCGAGCATAAAACTGCACTCCACCTGTATATAGCCTGCCCTAAGCGCGTATCCTTATATACATGACTGAAAACAAGAAGGCACAGATTGGTGTCACCGGCCTTGCTGTCATGGGCGCAAACCTCGCCCGCAACCTGGCACGTAACGGCTACACCGTGGCACTGCACAACCGTTCCGTAGAGAAGACCGACGCGCTGCTGGCTGAGCACGGCGCAGACGGCGACTTCATCCGTACCGAGTCCCTGCAGGAACTCGTCGACTCCCTCGAGTCTCCCCGCCGCATCCTGATTATGGTCAAGGCGGGCGCACCCGTCGACGCTGTTATCGAGCAGCTCACCCCCATGCTCGATGAGGGCGACATCATCATTGACGGCGGTAACTCCCACTTCCCCGACACCATCCGTCGCGAGCGCGCCCTGGCTGAAAAGGGCCTGCACTTCGTAGGCGTTGGCGTCTCCGGCGGCGAAGAGGGCGCTCTCTGGGGCCCCTCCATGATGCCCGGCGGCTCCGCAGAGTCCTACAAGCACATCGGCCCCATGCTCGAAAAGATTGCAGCGAAGGCACCGCAGGACGGCGCACCCTGCTGCGCATGGATTTCCACCGACGGTTCGGGTCACTTCGTGAAGATGGTCCACAACGGCATCGAGTACGCCGACATGCAGGTCATTGGCGAGGCATACGATATTCTCCGCTCTGTGGCAGGTATTGAGCCCGCACAGCAGGCAGAAATCTTCAAGGCCTGGAACAAGACCGACCTGAACTCCTACCTGATCGAAATCACCGCAGAGGTGCTCGCACAGGTAGACGCAAAGACCGGCAAGCCCCTGGTCGACGTTATTATTGACGCGGCGGGCCAGAAGGGTACCGGCCTGTGGACCGCTAAGGCTGGCCTGGACCTCGGTTCCCCCGTCTCCGCTATCGCAGAGTCCGTGTTCGAACGCGCCCTCTCCTCCTCCGAGCGTGAACAGCGCGAGCAGGCACAGCACGAACTGCCCGCAGGCCTAATCGCAACCACCGGCGTAGGTGCAGGCGACCCCGAGTTCGTTGAGGATGTGCGCCGCGCACTCTTCGCCTCCAAGCTCGTTGCGTACGCACAGGGCATGGACCTGCTCACCCGCGCAGGCAAGGAATACGGCTGGGACCTGAAGCTGGACACCATCGCATCGCTGTGGCGTGCAGGCTGCATCATCCGTGCCGAGCTGCTGGGCGACATCATGGCTGCTTACGCTGATGAGGCTCCCGCGAACATGCTTCTGGCACCCGCGTTCAAGAACCTCATGGAGGAGCTCGTTCCTTCCTGGCGTCGCGTTGTGGCTAAGGCAACCGCATTGGGCATCCCCGTGCCGGTATTCTCCTCCGCACTGTCCTACTACGACGGTCTGCGCCGCGACCGCCTGCCCGCATCCCTGATTCAGGCTCAGCGTGACTTCTTCGGTGCACACACCTACGGTCGTATTGACGAAGAGGGCGCCTTCCACACTATGTGGAGCGGCGACCGTTCCGAGGTGAACGCAGCGGACATTCACGTTCACTAAGCTCCCGTAGCTGAGTACGTCAAAGCCCGCCTTCGGCTGGATGAGAATCCAACCGAGGCGGGCTTTCGTTATGTCTTGATCTGGGGTACCCCGAGATATTCAGAGGTATCTCAGGAGTAAATCAGAGTGGGGTATAGCAGGGGGAGGGAGAAGACCCGTAGAGCCCAGCGAGGAGCCTCCAGACGCGCCGCTACCGCCTCAAAACGCTAGCAAGCGCTAAATCCACATGGCGGGGTCAATATACTCCACAGCGTCCACCAGGGGCTTCTTCTTCTCCGGGGTACGCGGGCGGTGCTTCGCCGGAATGCCGGTAATAATCGAATCGGCGGGGTGATCGTGGACCACCACGGCGTTCGCACCAATAGCGCTATCGGCACCAATCTCCACCGGACCCAGCACCTTAGCACCGGCACCAATGGTCACGCGGTCACCAATGGTGGGGTGACGCTTCACCTTCTCCAGGGAGCGACCGCCCAGGGTTACGCCGTGGTACAGCATCACGTCGTCACCAACCTCAGCGGTTTCACCAATGACAACGCCCATGCCGTGATCGATGAAGAAACGGCGGCCAATGGTCGCGCCGGGGTGAATCTCCACACCGGTCAGAAAACGAGCAAACTGCGAGAGAGTACGAGCCAGAGCCTTCGTCTCATCCTTCTGCCAGAGCTTATGGGTCAGACGGTGAACCCAAATGGCGTGCATGCCCGAATAGTTCAGCACAATCTCGACAGCGCCGCGCGCAGCAGGGTCGTGCTGGCGGACGTTCTCAATATCTTCACGCAGACGCGCAATAAAACTCATGGGTTCCCTTTCCCTCATCGGTCGTGCTCTGTGTGTGCGACCTTTCCAAAGGTACCAATAATGAAGCCCTTTCGGCTATTCCCGGCCGGCTACATGTCATAGTAGACACGCTTACCAAAAACTCAGTCACACAAACGCGCGGAACGTAATATTTCTGCCGGTCAAAAGACGCAAAAGCCCCGCCTCGGGACCGTCCACAGTGGGACGTGCCGGAGGCGGGGCATCAGCTATCCAAACCCTTAGATCCAAACCCTAGGTCCAAGACCTCAGGCAGGGAGTAGGGGGGGACAACGGGCTATTAGCCGCGGATATCCTCGTACAGAGCGGTAGAGATGTAACGCTCACCGAAGTCGGGAACGATAGCCACGATCAGCTTGTCCTTGTTCTCAGACTTCTTCGCCTCCTCCAGAGCAGCCCAGACAGCCGCACCGGAAGAAATACCGCCCAGAATACCTTCCTGGGTAGCCAGCAGGCGGGAGGTGCGCATAGCGTCCTCAGCGCTGACCGGAGTCACCGAATCGTAGATGCCGCGGTCCAGGGTGTCCGGAACGAAGTTAGCGCCCAGACCCTGAATCTTGTGGGGGCCAACGCGACCCTCAGAAAGCAGCGGGGAGTCCTTCGGCTCAACCGCAACAACCTTCACGTCCGGGTTCTGCTCCTTCAGGTACTTACCGGCACCGGAAATGGTGCCGCCGGTGCCAATACCCGCCACAAAAATGTCGACCTTACCGTCGGTTGCTTCCCAAATCTCGGGACCGGTGGTGTTGTAGTGAATGGCGGGGTTCGCCTCGTTAGAGAACTGGGATGCCAGGATAGCGTTCTCGGTGGAGGCGACGATCTCCTTAGCCTTCTCCACGGCGCCGCGCATACCCTCGGTGCCGGGGGTCAGCACAATCTGAGCACCGTAAGCGCGCAGCAGCACGCGACGCTCAGCAGACATGGTCTCCGGCATGGTCAGGATGACGCGGTAACCGCGAGCAGCACCCACCATAGCCAGCGCAATACCGGTGTTACCGGAAGTACCCTCAACAATGGTGCCGCCGGGCTTCAGCGCACCCGACTTCTCAGCAGCGTCAATGATGGCGCGGCCGATACGGTCCTTGACCGAACCTGCGGGGTTGTAGAACTCAAGCTTGACCGCAACGTTACCGGGAAGGCCCTCGTCCAGTCGGTTCAGCTTAACCAGGGGGGTCTGGCCGGTTGCTTCAACAATGCTGTTGAGAATCTTTGCCATGGGGTGCTCCTTACATGAGCCTGGGGGAGGCCAGCCGTGACGGGGTCTCCGCAATGAATAATCGGTTACGTGGCAACTCTACTACTCGCCGGCGGCAGGTTTAAACCTGCGGTCACAGTTCGTAATAATGCCAGAGAAAAACTTCAAGAAACGAGGTTCAGAAAGAGGATACAGAAAAGCGCCGCACAAACCCTTTCTCGATAAAGGATGATGAATGTGCGGCGCTCTCTAGAAACATTATGTAGCCCAAAAGACAACCTCTGTATATAAGAGTAGTGGTGAACTCTGTTCACCGCAAGCTGGAGCCACAAATTTTATTGCCATCAGTGGAAAAAACAGTAAAAAACTGCATCCTGAGATGGAAAAGACGCAAAAGCGGAGGAGAAAACCAGCCCGGGGACTAGTTGATGTCCATGTGCAGGTCCCACTTATTGTTCAGGTAACGGCCAACAGCCTCACCGAACATCTTCACGTGACGCTTATCAGCTGCCACGGTCTGCTCCTTGCCGTCCTTGAACAGCTTCTCGCCCAGATCCACGTTCAGAGTCACGGTCCAGTTGTACGCGCCCTGCGCTAGAACCGGCTGCTTAGTGTCAATGGTCAAGGTGGCGGTCGGGTTCACGTACCAGGTCTTCTTCTCTTCAATACCTGCCTTGGTGGAGTCCGCGTACTTCTTCATCGCCGCCAGGGTCTCCTGGTCGGTGCTGACCTCGTTCATGTAGTGCATATCGCCGGTACGCAGCAGGTACTCAAACGCCGCACCAAAGTACGCCAGAGCCGCCGCGAAACCAGCCACCGAATTCTGGTGCATGGTCTCCGGAACGACCGGGGAGGGAACATTCTGCGGCGGGTGCTCAGCGTTACCCGGCTGGTACTCGCCGTGCTCCTCCATCTTCTCCAGCTTCGCTACGCCTCTGTAATCCTTATCGTCGTTAGGTAGCGGAGAATTCGCCGCGGTAGCCGAAGCCGACGAGGAAGGGGACGCCGACGCAGAAGCGCTCGGCGACGCGGTAGCAGACTCAGAAGCAGCGGCAGAAGCGTTCTCAGAGCCAGAAGAGGAAGCAGACGCCTCAGAAGTAGCCTTAGAGCCACAAGCTGCCAGCAAAGCCATGGAGCTGACGCCCAGTACACCCAGCGCCGCTCGGCGGGTCAGGTTCTCGGACATAGTGATACCTTTCAGTCAGTCGGTGATTGCAACCAGTTTAGCCGCAAACCCAACAGGATACAGAGTTGAGCAGGCGAAGCGTGAGAAGCGCCTCGCAGATAAATAGCGTTATGACGAACTATGACGCCGCGGAGGTGGCGGACGCCTCAACGGAAGCCTCAGCAGAAGCTGCGCCGGATGCTGCCGCGCTCGGGGTGCCTTCAGTAGCGGTGCCCTGAGTAGAGCCTCCCTGGGCAGTGCCACCCTGCACAGTCGCACCGTACGCCACGCTCAGCTCCCACATCTTAGAATCAGCATGGTAGCGGCCGCGGAAATCGCACTCCTGAACAATCACCTGAGAAGCCGGACCCGCCGCAGTAGCAGTCGCAGAAGCAGTGGGGGACGCCGCCTCAGACACCAGCGCATCCTCAGACGGCTCAGTAGGCTCAACCGATGCGGAGGCAGAAGCAGAAGCACTCGCGGAGGCGACCACCGGCTGGATCTTACCCTCAGCCACCGCCTCCGTACCGAAGTCCAGAGTGTACTTGCCCTTAAACAGCAGGTTGCCATCACTCATAATGGACGGCTGCGCACTCGAAAGCGCATAGGAAGCCGACGGATTCACATACCAGGAACCCTTCTCCACACCCGCAAGAATAGAAGCCGACAGGGCATCCACCTCAGAGCGAGTCTTCGACGACAACAAAATGCCGGTCGAGAACGCATCCGTGCTACCGGTCTTCACCAGATAATCCATAGCCGCGGCAAAATAAGCAATCGCCTCATGGAAACCCGTCACCGTATTGGCCGACAGAGCATCAGTCACCTTCGGCTTCGGGGCATTACGCGGCGGATGCTCCACCGTACCCTGCTCATAATTCAACGCGTCCTCAAAGTGGGTGTACTCCACCAGACCCGAATAGTTCTGACCGTCATCACTGTACCCATTCGGATTAGCACTCGACTTCGAACCGTTCAGGCTACCGCCCTGAGAACCAGACTGCTGGCTAGAGTTATCCGAACCACAAGCGCTCAACAGTGCCGCAGAACCGGCAACAGCAGAAACACCTACACCCAGGCGCAGCAGGGAGCGGCGAGAAAAAGAAGACTGAGAAGAAGACATAAGAGAAAAACCTTGAATCCAGGAAAGCACGTTACTACCAGAGTAAAACAAATCATGCCCTAACCCGAGTGAGAGTTAGGGCATGATGCCTCATCCATCTGAGGGCTTAAAGGTTGTCACCATTAGAATTGCCGCCATTACCGGAATTGTCAGCATTACCGCCGTTAGCAGCACCACCGGAAGCGCCACCATTATTAGGCTGAGCCGAAGCCTGCACCTCATACTCGTCCTGAATAGTCAACGTCCAATCATTATCGTGGCGCACACCGGTCACCACCAGGCCACGCTCAGTGCGGCGAACTTGCTCAGACATCTCCGCAGGAGTGCCATCAACCACAATGGTCGGACCCAAATCAATCACCAGGTCGAAAGTCCACTGCACGCTCTTCTTTACCAGGGTCGGAACAGCCGTGAACGCAGACATCGTCACCTTCGGCGACACAAACCAGTTACGCGCCTGCGAGCTCTCATTCGACTCATCCATGAACGAAGAGAAAGACGCAATGAACTTCTCATCAGCCTTCGACTCACGCAGCGGAGCCGCATCACCGGTCAACACCAGGTAGTTAATCGCCGCATACACGAACGCAATCGAATCGTACAGACCCTGCACCGAGTTCTCCGAAGCGCTCGCCGGACGCTTCGGAACAGGCACGTTCTGCGCGGGCGCAGACTCAGTCGCCGGAACGAAATCACCCTTCTTCTCGTAGTTATCGAAGGTTACCTCGCCGCTAAAGTCAGTGCGCGAAGAAGCAGAGGGAGAAATCTGAGGGGTATCCGCATCAGCATTTTCGGTGGTGGAAGAAGAGCCACCGCAGGCAACCAGCAGGGCGCTCAACGACACGCCTGCAACGCCCGCACCGGCGTAACGCAGAGCAGAACGGCGGCTGACGCCGGTAGCGGAACTATCAGAAAGCCCAGAGGTCAAAGGGAAAAGCGCCACGGAGTACCTTTCGAGTGAGAATCTCAGGTGAGAGACGAGTGAGAGTGCGCCTCGACGAGCGGATATTCACACGTGGATATCCCTCTAGAGACAGTCCTAAGTATAACGCGCCCCGCCTTCACACCCGCGTGTACCACCGCTCAAGCGAGCGTGATATGCCGCCCATCAGCGAACTTACCGCAATCAGCGGTAACCGCGCACCGAGGGGGGCACAGGAGACAGCGCACAGGACATAGCGAAGGAGGGGACGCGTTCATCGTCTACAGGGGAGGGGCTACTGGGCACCCTCGGTGGGAGCAGCATCTGCACCAGCGGCACCATTCTGGGCGGCACCGGGCTGAGCGGCACCGGGGTTAGGGGTACCGGGAGCTACACTCGGCTGGGGCGCGGCAGGCTGAGTTGCCACAGGCTGCGCGGTAGCCGCAGGTGCCTGGGTAGCGGCAGGCTGAGGAGCCTGAGCGCCACCATTCTGTGCGGCGCTATTCTGGGCGGCAGGAGCCTGCGCGGCACCGTTACCCGAAGTATTCGCACCGGTATTTGCACCAGTGTTCGCGCCGCCATTAGCCGCCACGGTGCTGTCATCAGTCACCGTCGGGGTATAAGTCGACGAAGGATGCGCGCGCGGAGTCTGCGTCGGCTTCGGGGTCAACGCAGGATCGTACTGCTGAGGCGAAATCACCAACCAGCGCTTCGCCTCCTCATCGTACTCGGCGTACAGGGCGGTAATCTCCCGGGCCTCAGTGTCCTCCAGGGGCTTGGTCGTATTGGTCGCCTTCTCAACCTGCAGACCGTGCGCCTGAGTCACGGTACACGCCCACGAATACTTCGTACCGCGGGTCGTCGGCTGCTTATCGGTCAGACGGAACGTCCACTCGCCACCCACCAGCCAGCTCGTGCCAGTCGCATAGAACGCACGCAGCTTCTCCAAAGAAGCACGCTGAACAGAATTATGCTCATGCACCACCTGCAGAGCCGGACCGGGATCACCGGTCATACGGGCGTAGTTCACCGCCGCCGCAAAATACGCGAAAGTGGCGCGTAGGCTACGGGCGTTATTCTCGTACATGCTCTCATCCTCAACGGGGATGGGCACGAAGCTCGCCTTAGAATCCACGCTTGCCGGACCAGCGGTCGGCTCAATCGTGTACACCTGACCGGTCTCCGGGTCGGTGCTACTCATCGGAGTAGCGCCATTACCGGGAATGAATTTGGTCCACTTCAACTCGCCCGACAGGTTGTCGTAGGCACCCGCAATCGAAGCGGAAGGAGTGGGGGAGGCGGTCGCCTCCGCAGTCTTTTTGGAACCGCAAGCGGCAAGCATCGCACCCAGGGCGGCGGTGCCCGTGAGTGCAATAAAGTGGCGGCGGCTGTGAATCATATGATCCCCTTGAATGTGCTGTGATGCGGAAGTATCGGTGATAAGTAGAAGAGCTCACGCCCTAATCCTCAGCCTAACATCAAACCCCCATCGGAGGGTGTGAAACAGCCACCCGCGGGGCGGGCAGACACGCATTGAGGCGACAACGGGCGGACCTCATCTAGCCCTAGCCTATAGATTTCACGCGTGGCACACAAATAAAAGCCCTCATCCGTGCCTCATATCACCCAACATGACGGGTTCTTTGAGGCACGGATGCAAAGAAGTTTTAGGCTGAGCCTCGAATATAACGAGCCTCCTTAGAAGAGGTGCCCTCATTCGGGGTCGGCTGGGCGCTCGGAGTATTCGTGGACGGTGTAGCGTTAGCCGCAGGGGTGGCGGTAGCGCTCGGGGAAGACTTCGGATCCTCCAGCATCTGCCAACCGTCTGCGCCGAAGTAGACGTAAGCGTCCGCCTTCTGGTTGCTGCCGTAGATGCCGGTGAGCTGCTCGCGCTGACGGGTTTCCTGGTTGAACAGGAACGCGTTCTCATCCACCTTCAGGGTTGCCTTCCAGCAGTAGACGTCCTGCTCGGTGGCGGGCACCGGCTGCGGGGAGTTCAGGTTGATGCACATGGGGTGGTTGTTCTTAGAGACTAGCCAGCCGATGTTGTAGCGGTAAATATCGCGGTACATCTGCGCCATGTTGCTGAAGTGCTCTTGGCCGGGCAGATTCATGAAGGGGTCGGTGTCGCCGGTGAGAAGCATATAGTTCTGCGCCGCACCCCAGTACTGCAAGAAAGCGTGCAGGCCCTCAACGGTGCGCTCTTTAGCTTCCGGGGGCATGGTGGGGCGGGGGACATTGACGGCTCGATGGCTCAGGGTGCCGTTCGAGAAGTCTCCGGAACGCTCAAAGAACTGATCCGGCAGAAGAGCCGGTCCGCGACCATCCAGAGCGGATGCAGGCAGAGGCTCAGCGTACGTAATACTGCGCGTGGTGGTTGCAGATTGGGTCTGGGTGCTCTGAGGTGCCGGTGCGGCATCAGCGGGAGAAGATCCGCTGATCGGTTGAGGGCGAGAAACGACGGGGCTACAGGCGCTTGCGAGTGCGCTCAATGCTGCTCCGGAAGAAAGAGCAAGAAGATGGCGGCGTGACAGCGAACCGAACATGCGCAACCTTTCGCAAGAGTAAAGACGGGCAGGCAGTAACGGGTAACTCGGATGCAGTGAACCTCAACGGCAGTAAATTGTGAATGCAGTTGCGTGAGGGTTCGGTGAGCGTTCCCGATGGGTGTGGCATACCGTGGTGAGTACGGATGCGATAGAAAGGGCAGGCCAGAAGCCTCCTGAAGGAATCGGTGTGGTTATGACCTGCCTGGATGTCGTGCTCAATGATTCTAAGCGTACTTTTAGGTTCGAAAAGACCATATCTGCCCCTGAGCGTAAAAAGTTATCAAATCTTAATATTTGCCCGTTTTATGCGGGTTATAAAACGTACCAATGTGTTTGGGATAACCGCATTAAAATCTGATGTTTCCCCTAGAAACTTAGGGATTTTTCAATCTTCTCTTGAGCGAACCAAACTCATATTGGAGTTATCGCACCACAACTCAAAGGTACTAAAACAACCCCTCAGAGTTGTTCGAACAACCCTCAAAAATACCTCCGTAAGAGCCCCCAAACTCCCCGCAGTCGCAACGTGCCCACCACAACGCCCACACATGGCATAAAGCAGATGCACCCTATGGGACAATAGCGCTGTGACTACCACCGACTATGCGCAGCTCAAAGCAGCTCGCGAACTGCTCACTCGAATCCACCTCCCGCTCGATGTAGAAGCCGGCGAAACCCCCGGCACCACCTACGCCGTCGCCCACGACGGCACCGCCGAGCACGGCACCGCCTCCGCGCGCACCCTGCTCGCCGCCATGGCACGCCAACTCGACGACTACATCCTGCCGCGCAGCGCCAGCGTCGACAACCCCCTCACCATCGTGGTCGGCGGCTCCACCGGCGCCGGCAAATCCACCCTCGTCAACACCCTGCTCGGCGAGCCGCTCACCCAGTCCGGCGCGATTCGACCCACCACCCGCCACCCCGTTCTACTGCACCGTGCAGAAGACGAGGCGGCACTGTCCCCCGAACGCTTCCTGCCCACCCTGCCGCGCACCCGCACCTCCGGCATGAACGCCGGATCGCAGGCACTACCCGGCCTCGACCCGAAGGTTGCGCGCGCCCTCATTCCTATTACCACCTCGGCGCTACCGCAGGGCATCGCGCTCATTGACGCGCCCGATATCGACTCCGTCTCTGAGGAAAACCGCACCCTCGCCAAGGAGCTGCTCTCCGCCGCCGACCTGTGGCTCTTCGTCACCACCGCCAACCGCTACGCCGACGCCGTGCCCTGGGAACTGCTCCACGAAGCGGCCGCACGCTCCATCGCCATTGCCGTGGTGCTCAACCGCGTGCCCGAAGGCGACGAAGAGGCCATCGAAAACGACCTGCGACGCATGCTCGACGAGGCCGGAATCCACGCCGTACTGATTCACACCGTCACCGAACAGCCGCGCGACGAAAACGGCATGCTAGCCCCCGTCAGCCTCGCCCCGCTGACCCTGTGGATCCGCGAACTCGGCGCCGACGCACCCGCCCGCGCAGCCATCGCCCGGCAGACCCTCGCCGGTGCCGTCGAAACCCTCGCCGGTAACCTGCAGGTGCTCGCCGACGAACAGGCACGCCAGCAGGCGGCGCACCAGTCGCTTGCCGCCATCACCGCAGAAGAATACGAGGATGCGCTGACCACCATCGACGGTGCCCTCTCCGACGGCTCCCTGCTGCGCGGCGAAGTGCTCTCGCGCTGGCACGACTTCGTGGGAACCGGTGACTTCTTCCGCTCCCTCGACAGCACCATCGGTCGCCTGCGTGACCGCGTCGGCTCCGCCCTGCGAGGTCAGCCCGCCGCCGCCCAGAAGGTAGAAGACGCCCTCGAAAGCGGCATCCACGCCGTCGTGCTGGATGCGGCCGCCCGCGCCTCCGAAAACACCCGCACCCGCTGGCGTGCCAGCCGCGCCGGACGCTCCCTGCTAGCGCGCCTAGACGCGCCGCAGGTTGTCTCGGTTGCGCCGCAGGGTGTCTCTGCCGCGTCCGAACAGAGCGCAGACGGCGAGGCAAAGGGCGAGGTGCAGTCTGCCGAAGACATTTTCTCTGCAGCTGTTGCCGAGCAGATTCGCCTCTGGCAGGGTTCCGTGCTCGAAATGATTCGCGAGGAAGGCGCCGACAAGCGCAAACGCGCCCGTTTCCTCTCCCTGGGTGTGAACGCTGCCGCCGTGATGCTCATGGTTGCCGCGTTCAGCCTCACCGGCGGAATTACCGGTATTGAGGCGGGTATCGCGGGTGGTAGCGGCGTGGTCGGCACGAAGCTGCTCGAGTCCATCTTCGGCGAAGACGCGGTGCGCCGCATGGCAACCCGCGCCCGCACCGACCTGCTCGAGCGCATGGCGAATCTGCTCACCGAGCACGCTCAGCCCTTCACCGCCGTGCTGGAAGAAACCGACCCGCAGGCTGACGCCGAGGACATTCACCGCGCCGCCGAGCAGGTGCAGAAAATCGCCGCGGACATGAGCGCGCAGAGCCAGGCTGCCCAGGCAAAGAGCGCACAGACCCCCTGGTCGGCTACAGCATAGTTAAGGGCGGCGCGCTAAGCCGCCTGTCATCAGATCATCTCCACAACGCACCACCAGATAGCGCACCCACCATGCTGTGCACCACCAGAAGCGCACCACAGACGAAGAAAAACGCACTATGACTACCCCCGAGAACAAACCCGCTGAGCGTAACACCGAACGAGGCGCCACCCCCGGCACCACCCCTGCCGTGGCGACCTCGCCCTTCGCGCGCTCCGTCGCATCCCTAAAGGAAGCCATCAGCTACGGTGAAGGACGAGTCCCCGAAACCGTCCTGCTCGACGCCGCCGAAACCCTCGAACGCCTCAGCCAGCGCCGCGAGCTCTCCACCGAACACACCGTCATCGGCTTCTTCGGCGCGACCGGCAGCGGCAAATCCACGCTATTCAACGCCATCGCCGGGCAGAATATTGCCCTCTCCGCACCCACGCGCCCGACCACCTCCACCGTGCAAGCGGCAATCTGGGAGGCGGAAGGCAGCGAAGAACTGCTCGACTGGCTCGGCATTGACAAGCGCGTTTACCCGCAAACTCAGGCGCTCGCCGCCGAAGGAGAAGCAGTCGGGGGAGCAACAGGTGGGGGAGAAGCAGCCGGGGGAGCGGTGGCACCCAACGCCGTCACCGAACCGGCACCCGGACTCTTCAACCGCATCCGCCGCGCGGTAGGCGGACGCGGCGAAATGCGCACCCGCACCGGCGGCCTCATCCTGCTGGACATGCCCGATTTCGACTCGGTCACCACCACCAACCGCGACCTCGCCGCCCGCATGATGCGCTACGTGGACGTACTCGTCTGGGTCGTCGACCCCCAAAAATACGCCGACGCCGTCATCCACCGCGACTTTATGGTGCCGCTTGCCGCCTCCGGCGCGCAGGCGCTCTGCGTGCTCAACCAGGCGGACAAGCTCGCACCCGCCGAGGTGCCCGCCGTGCTGGCATCCCTCGCCCACCTGCTCCAGGCTGAGGGCACCGAAGCGCACCTGCTCGCCCCGCCCCTCGCCGTCTCCGCGCGAACCGGTGAGGGCATCGACGTGCTTCGCGACCTGCTCGCCCAGGTAGCCGCCGCCAAGAGCCTGTCCCTGCAGCGAACCGACGCGCAGCTACGCGCCACCGCATCCCAGCTGCGCGCCTATGCCGGGGGAGAGGGGACCGTGCTCGCCGGAGCCTACGCCCTCGAAGCGGAACAGAAGCTCGTGAAGGCGTGCTATACCTCCAGCCAGGCAGAACAGGTTTTGCAGGCGGCAACCGCCTCCTACCGCCGCGCCGCAGGTCAGCACACCGGCTGGATCCTCACCCGCTGGATGAGTCGCCTGAAAGCCGACCCCCTGCGCCGCCTGCACCTGGGGCAGCAGGACGAGAAGAAGAACTCCTCCAAGGCTGAGAAGCCCGCGGGCATGCTCGGCTCCGAGAGTGAGAATGCGCCCGAGCTGGTGGCATCCTCGCTACCGCCGCTGAGTGCCGCGCAGAAGGCAGGCATGGCAAACGCCGTGCGCCAATACAGCACGCAGATGGCGGCGCGCGTCGACGAACCGTGGAAACGCAGCATGAAGGAAGCCGCTCTCTCCCGCGAGGCGGAGCTACCCGAACTGCTCGAACGCGACATAGTACGCATCGACTACGGTCTGGGCCGCACCCGCGCCCCCTGGGTCATCTTCAACACCCTGCAGTGGATCGCGCTACTGAGCGCCCTGGTAGGCGTCGGCTGGCTGACCCTCATCTCCGGCATGGCGTACCTGCAGATTCAACTGCCGCCCGCCCCGACTCCCGAAGGCTCCCCGGTACCCCTGCCGACTCTGCTTCTGCTGCTGGGCATACTCCTCGGCATCGCCACGGCGGGGGTGGGCAGGCTGCTCACCGCCATGGGCTCACGCTACTACGCACGTAAGCTACGGGGCCGCCTGCAGACCGGCGTTGAGAAGGCGGTACAGTCCTGCGTGGTCGCCCCGGTGCAGCAGGAAGCTAAGCGCCTCAACGCCTACCGCAAGGCGCTGGATATTTAGCGGCATATAGGCTGAGAAACCGCATCAGGATAAGCCGCATCAGGATAAGAGCGCGTAAAAGAATCCCTCCCCACCTCAAGCGAGGCGGGGAGGGATTCTTTTCGAAAACTATCGATAACAGAGCCTTAGCTTTCCTCAACATCCGATGCCGAGTGAGAAGCAGAAAGCTCACGCAAACCATCAGTAATCGCCTGAGCAGCCTTGACGACCAGCTCGGGGTAGTTGCGGTTCGGCTGGCGGGTCATACGATCAATCGGACCCGAGATGGACACCGCCGCAATCACCTTGCCGCCGGGAGCGCGCACCGGAGCGGACACCGAGGCGGTACCGCGCTCACGCTCGCCCACGGACTGCGCCCAGCCGATGCGGCGCACGGCCGCTAGCATGGCGGCACTGAAGTGTGCATCGCGCAGGCCTTCAACAATGCGGTTCTGGTCTTCCCACGCCAGCAGCACCTGGGCGGCGGAGCCAGCCTGCATGGACAGCTGGGTACCGACCGGAATGGATTCGTGCATGCCGGAGGGGCGTGCCGCGGTCGCAGCGCACACGCGCCAGTCGCCCTGGCGGCGGTACAGCTGGGTGGACTCGTCAGCTTCGAGGCTGAGCTTCTGCAGGATCGGGTCCGCCACAGCGATGAGCTCGTCAGCAATGGTTGCCGATGCGAGTTCGGTCAGACGGGGTCCGAGCATGAAGCGTCCCTGCACGTCGCGGGCTACGAGGCGGTGGTGTGCCAACGCCACGGCGAGGCGGTGCGCGGTGGGGCGCGCCAGGCCAGTTGCCTTGACGAGGTCGCCTAGAGATACGGGTCCTGCCTCGAGGCAGTCAAGGATGAGGGTCGCCTTGTCGAGCACGCCAACGCCGGAGGAGCCGTGGGAGTGTACCTCTACCATCTGCTCGTCGGCGGCCATGTGTTCGGGCGGTTTGACGGGGTCGACAACCGGTGTGTTGTGGTGTGTGGATGCGTTGGGGTGACGCATTCCGTGTGCGTTAAAACGTGATGCGGAAGGAGTCATTCTTATATTCTATCTCAGAATATGAAAGATACCCCGGACTTCATGGACTCTTTTGGGTGCAGAGTTGAAGATGGAATCACCCCCTACGGGATAAATTATGAGCTTTTCATAATAAGTGTTTATGTGGGTTTATGGGTGAAAATATGCGAAAAGTCGCAGAAAAATGCGGATAATCCCGCAAAATTACCCTGGAGTCATAGAATAAACCCACACAAAAACACTCGCTGGTTCGGGGTGTTTCTAGGCCGTCTCACAGGCTAAGAATCCGTGAAAAAATGTGCGACACGCCGCAGGGAAATACCGGTTTGAGAGTCCCATCGGGTACATAATCCGCCTCTCAATCCCCAAAACCAGCGGCACGCATCACACCGAACGCATCCACCGTAGGAACGCATCAAGCAGGAGAAAGCATGACTAGCGAACAGAACGCAACCACCGCGGGCACCCGTCCGCGCACCCTGGCAGAAAAAGTCTGGGACGCACACGTCGTCGTCCCCGGTGAAAACGGCAAGCCCGACCTGCTCTACATCGACCTGCAGCTACTGCACGAAGTGACCTCGCCCCAGGCATTCGAAGGGCTGCGCATCGAGAACCGCCCCCTGCGCCGCCTCGACCTGACCATTGCCACCGAGGACCACAACACCCCCACCGACAACATCTTCGGCACCATTGCTGACCTGACCAGCCGCACCCAGATTGAGACCCTGCGCCGCAACGCCAAGGAGTTCGGCGTGCGCATCCACTCCCTCGGCGACGAGGAACAGGGCATTGTGCACGTGGTTGGCCCGCAGCTGGGTCTGACCATGCCCGGCATGACCATCGTCTGCGGTGACTCTCACACCTCCACCCACGGTGCGTTCGGCGCTCTCGCGTTCGGCATCGGCACCTCCGAGGTGGAGCACGTCATGGCAACCCAGACCCTGCCCCTGGCACGCTTCAAGACCATGGCAATCAACGTTGAAGGCACCCTCAAGCCCGGCGTGACCGCGAAGGACATCATCCTCGCCGTCATCGCGCAGATCGGTACCGGCGGCGGTCAGGGCTACGTGCTCGAATACCGCGGCTCCGCAATCCGATCCCTCTCCATGGAGGGCCGCATGACCATGTGCAACATGTCCATTGAGGCGGGCGCACGTGCCGGCATGGTCGCCCCCGACGAGACCACCTTCGAGTACATCAAGGGCCGCCAGCACGCACCCAAGGGCGAAGAGTGGGACAAGGCGGTCGAGTACTGGAAGAGCCTGCCCACCGACGAAGGTGCTGTCTTCGACAAGGAAATCTTCATCAACGCTGACGAGCTCGAACCCTTCGTCACCTGGGGTACCAACCCCGGTCAGGGTATTCCGCTGAGCCGCGCTGTTCCCTCCCCGGACGACTTCGAGGATGAGAACGACAAGGTTGCAGCAGAACGCGCCCTCGAGTACATGGGCCTGGAGGCAGGCACCCCCATGAAGGAAATCCCCGTGGACGTCGTCTTCCTGGGCTCCTGCACCAACTCCCGCATCGAGGACCTGCGCGCCGCGGCGGACATCGTGCGCGGCCGCACCATCGCCGAGAACGTGCGCATGATGGTCGTGCCCGGCTCCCAGAAGGTCCGCGCACAGGCAGAAGCAGAAGGCCTGGACAAGGTCTTCAAGGACTTCGGTGCCGACTGGCGCTTCGCCGGCTGCTCCATGTGCCTGGGCATGAACCCCGACCAGCTGGCACCCGGTGAGCGTTGCGCCTCCACCTCGAACCGTAACTTTGAGGGCCGCCAGGGCAAGGGTGGCCGCACCCACCTGGTCTCCCCGGTGGTCGCCGCCGCAACCGCTGTGCGCGGTACCCTGTCCGCCCCGTCCGACGTCGTGGCCTAGCACGCCGCTATAGCTAAGGAGCCATTATGGAACCCATTATTAAGCACACCGGCATTGGCGTGCCGCTGCGTTCTTCGAATGTTGACACCGACCAAATCATTCCCGCCGTCTACCTCAAGCGAGTGACCAAGACCGGCTTCGATGATGCCCTCTTCGCTAACTGGCGTAAGGACCCCGAGTTCATCCTGAACCAGGAGCCCTACAAGCACGGTAGCGTGCTGGTGGCGGGCCCGGACTTCGGTACCGGTTCTTCCCGTGAGCACGCCGTGTGGGCGCTACGCGACTACGGTTTCAAGGTCGTTATTTCCGCTCGTTTTGCCGATATTTTCCGCGGCAACTCCGGTAAGCAGGGCCTGGTCACCGCACAGGTTGCACAGGACGATATTGAGCTGATCTGGAAGGCACTGGAGCACGAGCCCGGCACCGAAATCACCGTTGACTTGGAGTCCAAGACCGTAACCGTGGGTGCGCTGGTCGTTCCCTTCGAAATTGACGACTACGTGCGCTGGCGCCTCATGGAGGGTCTGGACGACATCGGTCTGACCCTGCAGAACCTCGAGGCTATTGAGGCGTACGAGGCGAAGCGCCCCTCCTGGATGCCCCGCACTCAGGAACTCTAAGTAGGGAACTCTAAAACCTAGAGATATAAAGCTCGTAGGCGGCGACTGAATTAGTCGCCGCCTATGAGCTTTTCTGCGCCCAAAACCACGGCGCACCAAAACCACGGTACGCATATAAATGCGCCTCCCCGGAGCATTAGCTTCCGGGGAGGCGCATTTATTCAATACCTAGAGCTTAGGCGCCCTCAGTGATGGGGGTTTTCAGGGTCGCGTTCTCGGTGCAGCTGTACAGCGCCGCCGAACCGGGGGAGCGCACGCCCGGGGTCGGGTTTGCGTTCTGCGCGGTGGCAAGAGCGAAGTCAGAGACCACCTCGTGGTTAATGTAGCTGCCGCCTGCGCCGCCGCCGCTGCTCAGAGCGCTGAGCGAGTAGATGTTGCCTTCGTCCTCGAACTGCACCTGACGGCCGAAAACGCCCTCGCGGTACGCAGCGACGGTCCAGATGTTCAGGCCTGCACCGCCACCGCCGTAGCCTGCGCCACCGCCGGACGCTACGGAAGTGAGGGAGAGCCTGCCGTGGGTGTGGGAGAGCAGACCGCCCGAGCCGCCCTTACCGCGGTAGGAGCCGGTAGCGTCCGCACCGCCGGTGCCCTTCTCGCCCTCATACACAGAGTCGCCCTCGTAGCGGTAGTAGCGCGGGAAGCTGTACGAATCGAACCAGGGCTCGGACATGGGCAGGAGCGTCAGCTCGTTGTTCTCGTTGAGGATGCCGATCATAGCCTCACCGAGGGCACCCGCTACGCCGGAGCGGCCGGCGGTACCGCCGGTGACCACGAAACGCATGTCGAGGGGCTTGTCGTCCTCTTCGAGGGGCTTGAATTCCTGGTAGGGGCTCGCCACGAGCATGCCGCCCTGACCGGTGTTGTCGGTGCCCAGGTCGCCGCCTGCGCTACCGCCCGCGGTGGTGGATGCATCGCGACGGTCCAATGCCACGCGCAGTGCCGGGTTCAGCTGATCTTCGGGCTGTGCGTTGAAGACGTTCTGGTGGGTGGTGAGGGTACCCAGCTGTGCGCCGCCGCCACCTGCACCCGCCACAGCCACGACGGTGACTACACCGTCACGGACCAGCTCGACCGCGGAGGAACCGCCGCCGGATGCACCGTACACGTAGCCGCTGTTAGTACCCACTACCTGTGCGCTGCCGGTTGCGGTGCTGGATCCGGTGGAGTCACCACCGGCTGCGTAGCCTTCGCCGCCGAGCGCGGGCTGCGCGCCGGCTGCCGAACCGACGCCGCCGTTACCCGCCCAGACGCGCAGGATATCACCGGATTTGACCGCCAGAACGCCGCTGAGCTGCGCGCCGGCACCGCCGCCAGCCAGGGATGCGTTCGTGACATCGGTCAGGTAACTGGGAGTGAAGGAAGATGCGGTACCGCCGGCACCTCCCACGAGGTCGAATCGTACTCGTCCAACGCCTTCAGGAACGAGCCATTCGGTGTATGCGCCGGCCTTGTCGTCGAAGCCGGTTGCGGTCGGCTTGAGGGTCAGGGCGGGGGCGCAGGTGGGCTCGCCGCTTGCCGCCCATGCAGGGACGGTTGCGCTGGCGAGGATAACGGGGGCACTCCATGCCGCACCCTGTACGAGGCGACGGCGCGAAATGCGTGATGCAGTATTGTGATGTGTCATATTGGGTCCTTCGGTAGTTCGCGGATGCAGCCGCGAAGTGACCTGTGGTTGGTTGCGATGTGCCCTGGTTTTTAGTTGACTTTCGAATATTTACGGTGATGTTGAGGTGAATTTTTGAAGTTGAAGTGAATTTTTGAAGTTGAAGTGAAGCAGGAAGCCGAACTGTTGTGGTTGGGCATCATCGCAAAGTTGTATGCAGTGAATGCACGCCCGTTCCCTGCCGTGAGGCTCCGCACTGCATGGAGCAACGGCGATGCCGGCGCCGATGCCGCAGTTGAGAGCTGGGTGGCTCCTCCTTGAGAGTGGAGGTGCCGTTCAGCGGGCATGAGTGTGCACGTCATTGTAGGGGTGAGGTTGCTCTCAAATTCAAATTAGTGCGTCAAAAAGACGGAACTAACGTCAAATTTCGGCGAAGAACTAGAAAATGTTTGCATTAGTGTGAATATTTGTGTATCTTTTTGTTTTTCTGGCACTGAAATCTGAGGGTTCAGATTGGTTTTTCACATACACAGTGAAACGAAATCCTAGTTGGCCCTTCCAAAGGCTCTTCGGTGTTTGGAGCACCTTTACACAGGGCTTAGAATAATGATGAATATATGCGCCCGTTTTACCCCGCTACCGGCAGGGGGTACGGCACGTATGAGAACGCGGCGCATCGGCACACTGTTAAAGTTCGGCTTAAATCAGCCGACTCCACAAAGGATTTTTAATGACTGAGAACATCAGCAAGCTTCGCATTGAAGGTGGCACTCCGCTCGTTGGCGAGGTCCACGTTCGAGGCGCCAAGAACCTGGTGCCCAAGGCTATGGTCGCAGCACTGCACGGTTCTACCCCCTCGACCCTGCGTAACGTCCCTGACCTGAGCGATGTCGAAATCGTTACCACCCTCGTGGAGCTGCACGGCGCAAAGGTCGACTACGACCGCGAAGCTGGTGTTCTGACCCTCAACCCCGCACAGGATGCAACCACCGCTGCAAAGAATGCAGAGGAGATTCATCTCTTCGGTGGTAACTCCCGTATCCCGATTCTGATGGTGGGCCCGCTGCTACACACCCTCGGCACCGCACGCATCCCCAACCTGGGCGGTTGCAAGATTGGTGACCGACCCATCGACTACCACATGTCTGCGCTGCGTAAGTTCGGCGCAGTCGTTGAGAAGGACGACGAAACCGGCACCACCCTGATTGTTCCCGAAGAGGGTCTGAAGGGCGCAGAGATTGTGCTGAACTACCCCTCCGTGGGCGCTACCGAGCAGGTTCTGCTCACCGGTGTACGCGCTAAGGGTAAGACCATCCTGCGCAACGCAGCGATTGAGCCCGAAATTATTGACCTGATTGCTATCCTGCAGAAGATGGGCGCCATCATCTTCATCAACGAGGACCGCACTATCGTCATTGAGGGTGTGGACGAGCTGACCGGCTACGATCACACCTCCCTGCCCGACCGTAACGAGTCCGCTTCCTGGGCTTCTGCGGCTCTGGCTACCGGCGGTGACATTTTCGTGCGCGGCGCAGCTCAGAAGGATATGACCGCGTTCCTGAACCAGTTCCGCAAGATGGGCGGCCTGTACGAGGTGACCGCCGAGGGTATCCGCTTCACCCACCCGGCTCAGCGCACCCCCGGTGCTCAGCTGAAGCCCATCGTCTTCGAAACCAACGTGCACCCCGGCTTCATGACCGACTGGCAGCAGCCCCTCGTTGTGGCGCTGACCCAGGCTAAGGGCGCATCCATCGTGCACGAGACCGTGTACGAGGAGCGTTTCGGCTTCACCAACGCCCTGAAGCAGATGGGCGCAGATATTGTCGTCATGCGTGACTGCGTGGGCGGCGCACCCTGCCGTTTCGAGGGTAAGAGCTACGGCCACTCCGCTATTATTTCTGGCCCCACCCCGCTGACCGGTGCTGACATTGAGGTTCCGGACCTGCGTGGCGGCTTCTCCCACATCATTGCTGCTCTGGCTGCTAAGGGCACCTCTCACGTGAGCGGTGTTGAGCTGATTGCTCGCGGCTACGAGAACTTCGAGGAGAAGCTCAAGGGCCTGGGCGCCAACTTTGAGGTGCTGGCACGCAAGGCTCCGAAGACTCCCAAGCCCGATGCCGCAATCGTCGTTGTTGAGCCCGAGGAAGTTGAGGTTCAGGACTAGTGAGCGGACAGCAGGGAAAGCAGGCTCTGCCTGAAATTGAGCCCACCGCCTCCGGCGATGCTCTGTACAAGGTGCTCGGTAACGCTGCACGCGGGCTGTACATGCTCATCGCACGCGTTGAGATTGCCGGCCGTGAGAACCTGCCCAAGAGCGGCGGGTACATTATCGTGGCTAACCACACCACCGAGCTTGACCCGGTGACCGTGGCTTTCCCTGCTTTCGTTGAGGGCGCCCTGCCGCGCTTCTTGGCGAAGGATTCGCTGTTCCGCGCTCCCGTGCTCGGCTACATTATGCGCAAGCTCGCGCATATTCCCGTGGTTCGCGGTTCGGTGGATGCGCGTAAGTCCCTGATTACTGCCCGCAAGATTGTTGAGGCTGGCGGTGCCGTCGTGATTTTCCCGGAGGGCACCACCACCCACGATCCGCAGCTGTGGCCCATGCAGGCGCGTACCGGTGCGGCTCGTCTGGCTCTTGCAACCGGCGCGCCCGTCTTCCCGGTGGCTCACTGGGGGGACGAGCAGATTCTCGGTTACGTAGATGAGGCCGGCGAGGACGGCCGCGTGAAGGAGAAGCGTAAGATTTCGCTGTTCCCGCGCAAGACCGTCCGCGTGAAGGTCGGTAAGGCACTGGACATCGCCTCCCTCGTTGAGGACGCCAGCCCCGAGGCTAAGCACACCCGCACCGAACTGGGCGTGGTCACCGACGCCATGCTGGACGCTATTACCGACGAGCTGGAGAAGATTCGCGGCGAGAAGGCTCCCGAGGGTCGTTGGAATCCGCGCACTAAGCGTCGTGAAGCCCCCGGCACCCCCTCCGGCCCGGTCGGTGGCGCGCTCGGCGAACCGGACGAAAAGTAGTATTCCCGCTGGGAATTATTGAGAGCCTCCGATAGGTGCCCGACCGGGCGCCTATCAGGGGGCTCACCCAAGGACCTCATCCAAGGACCTCACAAGGAAGATGGTGTTTTCGTGACCTTCTTTGGACGCACCCCCGCAGCAAGCCCTGAATTTACCCCTCCGGCAACCGTACAGTCTATTGCGGTGCTCGGCGCCGGTAGCTGGGGCACCGCTTTCGCTAAGATTGCGGCGGACGCTGCCCGTGAGCGCGGCGATGACACTCGCGTGACCCTCATCGGTCGTGATGAGCAGGTGATGGCTGAGTGCGAGCGCACCCGCGAGAACGCCCGCTATTTTCCGGGAATGAAGCTGCCGGACAACATGCATTTCACGGCGGATGCCCCCGCCGCGCTGACCGGTGCCGACATCGTGGTTCTTGCCCTGCCCGCGCAGGTTCTGCGTTCGCAGTTGCAGAGCTTTGCCCGCTACATTGAGCCGAACGCCATGCTGGTGTCTTTGGCGAAGGGCCTGGAGACCGGTACGGGTCTGCGCATGTCGCAGGTCATTACCGAGGAGCTGGAAGAGGCTATGGCTCTGCGTGGCGCTGATGTGCGCGCGATCGGTCATATTCCGCACCGCGTGTGCGTGCTCTCGGGCCCGAACCTGGCGAAGGAAATCATGGGGGAGGAGCCCACCGCCTCCGTGGTTGCGGCTCGTACCCTGCCGGTGGCTGAGGCTGTTGCTCACGCAATTGCGTGCGCGTACTTCCGCCCGTACACCAACACGGATGTGGTGGGTACCGAAATTGGCGGCCTGGTGAAGAACGTGATTGCCCTGTGCGTGGGTATTTGCGAGGGCCGCAATTACGGCGATAATTCGAAGGCGTCCATTATGACTCGCGGTCTGGCGGAGATTACCCGCCTGGCGGTGGCGTTGGGTGGCGAGGCTGCGACGATGAGCGGTCTTGCCGGTATGGGCGACTTGATTGCGACCTGCTCTTCGCCGCTGTCTCGTAACCACACGGCGGGTCGTCTGCTGGCTCAGGGTATTACCCCTGACCGTCTGCACGAGCACATGAGTCAGACCGCTGAGTCGATTAAGTCGGCGCCGGTGGTGGCTGAGTTGGCTCGCCGTCACGGTGTGGAGATGCCCATTGTTGAGGCTGTGGTGGCTGTGCTTTCGGGCCGTATTGGTATTGAGGAACTGGCGCCTCAGTTGCTGGGCCGCCGCCTCAAGCATGAGGGCCACTAGGTTTTAAAGCTTTCTAGCGTGCTGGCGCCCCTTGAATAGTGGTGTGTGCCAGGACATACTAGAAGAAGATTGAATGTAGACATCCGAGGACGGATACCGTTGCGAAAAACCGGTGCGTAAGAAACGCGTCGGTGACCGCGACGGTATTCGTGCATTAGGATTATTGACGCATTGCCGTTCCTCCTTCCGGACCTGCGGGTAGGGGAACATTGACTAGGAGAAATATATGACCGAGAAGAAGACCGTCGCCCTGCTGTGCGGTGGCCGCTCCTCCGAGCACCCCATTTCGCTCATTACCGCTGCCGGCGTTCTGGGCGCTATTGACCGCACCGCCTACGACGTCATCACTATCGGTATTACCCGTGACGGCCGCTGGTACCTGACCGATGAGCAGCAGCTCGCCGAGCTGACCGCTGGCACTCGCGGTACCGCAGAGTTCCCCGAGGGCACCCAGCAGGTGTTCCTGCCGATGGGTGCCGGCGATTCCCGCCTGACCCTGGTGGATGCTGAGGGTAACGTTACCCGCACCGCACCGGTGGATGTTGTGTTCCCGCTGCTGCACGGCCCCTTCGGCGAGGACGGCACCGTGCAGGGTCTGCTGGAAATGGCTGACCTGCACTACGTGGGTTGCGGTGTGACCGCATCCGCTGTGGGCATGGACAAGCACTTCATGAAGGTTGCTTTCGAGTCTGCTGGCCTGGAGGTCGGCCCCTACGAGGTTGTCACCAACCGCCAGTGGGAGCACGAGGACCGCGAGCAGATTCTGGAGCGCGTGCTGAAGCTGGGCTTCCCCATGTTCGTGAAGCCGACTCGCGCGGGTTCTTCCTTCGGTATTACCAAGGTGGATTCGGTGGAGGAGCTCGTACCCGCGATTGAGGAGGCGCGCCGCCACGACCCGAAGATCATTATTGAGGCGGGTATTGTGGGCCGCGAAATTGAGTGCGCTGTGCTCGACGGTCACCACGGCGAGATGCCTCGTGCATCCTACCCCGGCGAGATTGAGGTTGTGGACGAGGACCACGGCTTCTACGACTTTGAGGCAAAGTACGTTTCTGAGTCTTCCGCTGTGACCGTGTGCCCGGCGAACCTGCCGCAGGATGTGCAGGATCGCCTGCGTGAGCTGGCTGTGAAGGCGTTCCTGGCGCTGGACGGCGAGGGTCTGTCTCGTGCGGACTTCTTCTACACCGAGGATGGCCGCCTGATCATCAACGAGGTGAACACCATGCCCGGCTTCACCCCGATTTCGATGTACAAGACCATGTGGGAGAACACCGGTATTTCCTACACCGATTTGATTAGCGAGCTGCTGACCCTGGCGATGGAACGCCCCCTGGGTCTGCGCTAGTTCTTGAATACGTAGCAGTGGGGGAGTAGCCCCTGCTGAGAGGCGCCTCGGTGCGGATTCTTGGGAATCTGTACCGGGGCGTTTTTGTGCACTGTGGGCAAGTTGATGCCTGTGCGGGAGGGATAATTGGTACGTATTAGCCTCTAAATATTGATGAGAATCGCTCGAATTTCACCCATGGGAAAAATCACTTAAATTCGCCCCGAGGTCACTTAAATAGGGGAGTGCAAGTTCTAAAGCGGTATTGATAAGGCAAAACGTAATTCTGCGCATAAGTGCATGAAATGATGCTTCTAAGTGATGAAAAGATATTGTTGATGGTCTTTGCACATTTTGAAGCTCAAAGATTGGTATAAAAGCGATAAAATGAGTAATGAAGAAAAAGCCGAATCGGTAGAATAGATGAAGGCATATCCAATCTGCCCTAGCGATTGGGTATCTATTCACTCACAACGTATTAGAAAGTCAAGGACAACCTTTGGGAAAACGAAACCGTAAGGTGGTCTCTGCGAGTCTGGCGACAGCACTGGTTGCTTCCGGAAGCCCATACGTAGCCTCATTTGCTCAAGATGTGCAGGAGGCAGCATCACAGCTTCCGCCGAACCCTGTCGGCACCGCAGGTCAAACCTTGGACCCCGCCGCGACCGCGGCATCTTCCTCTCAGGCGGCAGTACCTACGCTCGCAACTGTGAGCGCATGGCCCACCGCTCAGGGAGACAATAAGACTGACAATGCGCAGGCAGAGCCCACCGCTCAGCCTAGCGCTTCTTCGAGTGCTCAGCCCACGGCTAGCGCTGAGCCTTCCGCAAGTGCTGCGCCCACTCATGACGCCGTGCCCAGCCCGGATGCAACGCCCACCCCGGACGTTACTGCGCAGCCCACTGCTGAGCCTTCCGCAACCCCGAGTGCTACTGCAAGTCCTAGCGTGGAGCCTTCTAAGGATGCGACCGCTGAGCCCAGCGCTACGCCAACTGTAGCTCCCAGCGCAAGTGCTGAACCGAGTGTTGCTCCTACCGCAACCCCGACTGCTGAGCCTACTGCGGAGCCCACCGCGGAACCCAGCAAGGACGCAACCCCTCAGCCCACTCAGGACCCGACTCCCGAGCCTACTCAGGACCCGACCCCGGAACCGACTCAGGATCCGACCCCGGAACCGACCCAGGATCCCACCCCGGAACCGACTCAGGATCCGACCCCGGAACCGACTCAGGATCCGACCCCGG
>ENA-OWLE01000023-OWLE01000023.1-metagenome-genome-assembly--contig:-NODE-23-length-25995-cov-4.275289_pt1 | contig 25995 bp, 23 predicted proteins | sample MGYA00245345_ERZ651094 | MGnify/ENA primary metagenome ERZ651094 (study PRJEB26857, sample SAMEA4031770) | metagenome | biome: human; feature: oral; material: saliva | place: Philippines | collected 2014 | study... | reverse complement strand
GGTTTCAGGGTCGTATGCGTCCAGGAAGTAGGGGGTGGTGTAGGAGGGGAAGTCTGCAACCTCTAGCTCGCCTTCGGGGTTGTCGAGCGGCGGGGACATGGGGCGGATTACGACTACACCGGTTAGGGTTGCCGGGTTTTCGGTGGTAGCATTTGCGGTCTGTTCTACTACTTCTTCCAGGGGGAAGCCGATGGAAGCTAGAACTCGGTTTGTGGTAGCTTCGTCCTTGTATCGGGCAAAGAGGTACTTCTTAGCGTTGTTGAGATTGAGAGGGGTGTACTTGTTGTTATGCATTGTTGGTTACTTCCTTTAGGTTTGCTACGGCGATTTCCCAGAACTGGTCGTCGTTAATTTCGGGGTTCTGGTACCAGCCACGGTGGTTCTTGAAGGGGGTGTCATTGAAGAGGATGACCTTATCGGCAATAGGGTCTACATTGAAGTCTTCTGCGTTGCCTTCGCCTGCATTAAGGGCATCAAGGACTAGGGCGTTGGTTGCTTCCTGGATGTCCGTATAGATTTTAGGGGCTTTTTCATTGCGGTCATTGTGCTCGCATACGATGCAATCATTGGGGCACGGGTTCTCAAGCATTGTGCTTACTCCTTGTTAGTCATGGAAAATTCTTAACTCCATTATGACACACCCTGAATCTGTTCGCAAATCCAAATCATGTGATTACACTCACAAATGCCTTGAGATATAGAAAAACCATACCAATATTGGTATAACCCTCGGGTTTTTTCCATAATTGGTATGGTTTAACTACTATTATTGGTACCCCCACCGGGACTCGAACCCGGAACACGTGAGGTTTGAGCTCACTGCCTCTACCAATTGGGCTACAGGGGCTAGGGGTGCCCGGCTACTATGGTGGTTGTTTGGTGTGTTGGTGTGTTGTGGTATAATAGCCGGGCAAGTACGCCGTGTGGGGCTTGAACCCACGACCGTCACCTTATAAGAGTGATGCTCTAACCGACTGAGCTAACGGCGCTTGATGTAACAACTATAGCACAGTATTCTTGCCAATGCAAAGTGTGCTAAGATTGAAGTCCGCCCCGGCGGTATGCTACTATCTAGAAACTCAAACTCCAGAAAGAAGAAACACTATGGCTAATCATATTTCATTGACCTCAAGTGGTCTAACATACACGGCTAAACGACTAGAGCTGGATGGTAAGCCAGTCGTAACCGTACTAGTTACGGATAACCAGCCTGAAGGTAAAATCCACTACCCTATCAATGGCACAATGTTCACCTTTGCGCCCCGCACCGTGACGGTAACTAATACCTTCACCGAAAGCTACACCGGCATCGAAAAGACCTTTACTCTATTCACTACTGAACCGGGTAAGCGTGCCGGTGGTGCCGACCAGCTTCTCGACGGCGGTTTCCACAGTGTTAAGGCGGCAACCGCCTGGCTGAAAGACCCGGAAGTTGTAGCAGTATTTGTTAAGGACTTCGTAGAAGCGAACGCTTCACGTCTTTCAGCTCTGATTTCCTCTAGCCGCAACTGGGGTAATGGTAGTGTTGAGCGCATGAATATTGCGGCATCTGAAGTTACCGGAATTATCAACATTAACGAAAAGGTGCAACAGTCGCTAGTAGATAAGCTCATCACTGAATATATTCAGGTTGCTTCCCGATAAACATCTGATGCACAGTCAAAACTAAATAGAAGTAAAAGAAAAGGTGAACCTTTCTGAATATCAGGAAGGTTCACCTTTTTGTGTATCTAGCTTACTTACTGTAACTAGATGCCTTGCTCTTTAGTCGAAAGAACAGCTACCCGAGTCATAGGACGACGAAGAATCGTAGGAAGAGTAGCTAGAACTGCAATCATAGGACGAAGAGTAGCTACTCGAATAGTCGTTGTCGTTGTTGTAGTAGCTGTTGTCGCCAAATACGCTGGGGTAGCTGGAGTTACTGGAGCTTTCGCGGCGGCGGCGTTCAGCTTCGCGCTTCTTGCGGCGTGCTCGGAGTCGCTGATATTCGGAGTCGTAGGACATGGTAGGGGTTTCCTATCTGTTGGTTAATATTTCCAAAACTATTATACCACAGTTTTTGTGGTGCCACCTGTTGCGATAACGTGTTTCGCTTGGATAGTGTAGGGGCGACCCATGTTCTCTGGTGATTCTATTATACCAAATATAACAGCACTCATGCCCTTGTGCGTCACTTCGTTAATGAACGCTTTATCTTCGGGCGCTAGGAGAATGGTTAGGGTGAGGTTGTTGTCGTTAAGCGCTGTGCTAATGTCATCTGATATTGTGGCTGTTACTGTGTCACTGTGGATGTTGGGGGTGACTTTGAACCTGGGTGGGGTTTTCCTGGCTAGGGTTGCTTGCAGGATGTGCTCTAAGGTTGTTGCTTCCTGGAATGGTTCTAGGATAGGGGTTGTTCCGTGTGGGTCGTGCTGTGAGGTGTTGATGTGTACCGGTAGGGTTTGGCATGTTAGAGTGTGTACTTTTACGGGGGTGTAGTGTGTTCCTACTGTCATTGGGGTGTTATTTCTTTCTTGGGGTATGGCGGCACCCGCCGGGTGGTGTAGTGTCCCGGCGGGTGTGTTTGCGTATATAGTTTTATGCGCCGTAGATTGCCTTCTCTACGACCTGTACAAGGTTCATGAGGGTAATGCTTTCAGGGTTGCCGGTAGAGCCCTTGGCGAGCCTCTTCAGTTCCTTCGGCATGATAGAGAACGGTACCGATAGGAACATTCCGGTTCCGGTTGCCAGCTTACTGGCGGCGGTCATGGTCGGCTTGAAGGCTACACGTAGCGCCTTGTGCGGTCGGGCGGGGTTACCTGCTAGGATGATGAAGTTGAGTGCCTGTACGATTCGGTGCATCTGTTCGTCTTGACCGTTAGTGTTCGTACCGTTTTCGGTAATGATAGCGGTGAAGCGGGTTGCAATGCTACCGGCGGTGTTTGCGTCGTTGTCCGGGATGGACTTCAGGACACCGTGCGGGTCGGCAAAAATAGCTTCCGGCGTGATGCGGGTGACAGTGTTGCCAATATGTGCTTCAGCGTAATCTACAAGGGTTTCATAGAGCGCCTGAGTACCCAGCACACCGATGATGCCTTCACCAGCCATAACAGCGTATTCTAGGAAAGTTGCCTTGTCGTCATGCGGGATACGCGCCAAAGCTTCCATGTAGTTATCCCAGCTTCGGGGTGAACGCCAAGCATAGACAGTAGCGTCGTAGGCGTTCTTATCTAGGTTCTTGTCGATGAGGGTGATGCGCATAGCATTATTCGGCTCGTAGAACGCGGAGGGGTTTTCGACAATATAGTTTACGATAGCTTCACGAACATCAAGCTCATGCTTCAGGGTGGGCTTACCCCACTTGGTTCGCGCGCCCGGTGCCCAAGCGGTCACGGTCTGCTGTACAGGCAACCAGAAGACACGGTTCTGTGTTGCCAGCTGGATAGGTGACGGGTTCACAGATTCGGTGGTGCTGTTGGTTGCGAGTACGATAATCGTTTCAGCAGGCACTTCAGAGTTATCAGGGAATAGGCGCTCATTGAGAAGCTTCAGCATTGCCGCCTGCACGTCAGGGGTGGAGTTGCTGAACTCGTCAAGTAGTAGAACTACCTTACGGTGGGTGCGGATTTTCACCTGGAACGCCTCGTTAAGGTATACGGCGGCGGGTACCTGCGTCACCTTACCTGTTTCTAGGTCTTCAATGTCGATTGAACCTACTGAGGGGATACCGCCGATTGCTTCGGGGGTCATCTGTGCGCCAATGAGTGATACGATACTATATCCGAGCTCTTCCGCTAGTGCGGCGAACTGTGCGGTCTTGCCGATACCGGGTGAACCAATGAAGCCTACGGGCATACCGGGGGTGAGGGTGCCGTCGTCTGCAACGGCGGGGGTTGCCTGCATCTTTACTGCATTGATAGCCTTATCTAGGGGTACGGGCTGTTTGCGGATAATCTGGGTCAATGTTTTTCTTTCTTGTGCTTGTTTGTGATTGATTCGAGGTTAATTATACCACCTGTAGAGAGTGTTCCCTACAGGTGGTATAGGGTTGGAGGTTTACGGTGTTACCTCAATGATTTTAGGTTGAGCGGCGGGGGGCAGGTCACTCATAACCTGCTCTAGGGCGGTACGTTTCGTTTCCTCTAGCGGCTTTGTAGTGAGGATAACTGTCCGGTAGGTGTGATGTTCTGCAAGCTTGAGCTTGACTTGGTTCCAGTCCACCTCGCCGTCGGTTACGAGGATAGCCAGGTTTGCGGACTTACCGGCGTTCCTGTTGCCGCCCTGCTCGTAACTGTTAAGTTCGTCAAAGAACGGTGCTAGTTCTGTGCCGCCACCACCATATAGGGTTAGGTCGTTCATAGTGTGGAGCTTCTGGATAGCGTGAATACCTGCATCAATAGAGACACTGTAAATGTCTGCTAGTCCACTGACGGTTTCTAGAATGTCTGCTAGATGTGTTACAGCACTATTCAGGTCGCCCTTTTCAAGCATGGAGCTTGACGTGTCGATACCTACATAGATTGTGGGCTTAGAGTTTAGGCGGGTGGGGTAGATAATCTTTCCACCCATGACTCCGTTTAGCCTATTGTAGGAACGGTAGGTGCGGCGCATAGAGCCACGGCTACGTTGAGAAGCGGCTAGGCGAACAACAGCTGTTAGTTCTGACTTCCAGTTAGGCTTATCTGATTCGGTTTCTTCTAGAATCCAGTCGAGTAGCTTACCACCCGCCTGCTGATTTCGCCGCTCATTGATAGCTTCTAGACGAGCCAGGGCTTGCATATTCTGCTGGGCTAGGGTTTTGTCCATGTCCAGTAGTTTTTGTACGCCTAGCTGGTCGAGTGCCGCCTCTAGAGTCTTCTCATCTACGAAGCTTTCCTGCTCCTGGCTATCACCGCCCGATTCCTGTTCACCGCCTTCAGGGGTTTCAGGTTCTTCTTCGGGGTCTTCGGGTGAGCCGTTAAGCTGAGTATCACCGCTTGCATTGCTCTGATTATCTTCAGGGGTGCGCAGGGCACTATAAAGCTCTTCGGCTGTACTATAGTCCGGCTGGTCGTAATCTTCAGGACGCTTATCAACCTCGGGATTCAGCTGGATTACGGGCTGTAGTGCATGTAGGTGCTCGTTGATTTCAAGGTCGAAGGCTAGGCGGGTCAGCTGTTCATCAGTCATACCGCTACGCTTAGTGCGTTCCGGTTGCAGAGTTGCCATACGCAAAATTTCACGCATAACCATACTAGGCAAATATTCACTCTGAGAGCCACTGAGAGCCGCTGTGGGGACTACAATACGCCACCCCGAGTCAATATATGCCTGCGGCAAGTTTTCAGCCACAGAGAGCCGCACCTGGCTTGCAATAGGTGCCAGGTAAGGTGCCAACCCAATAACGGTACCCTGCGCATCAATATACGCTTCCTGTTCACTATCTGTAGGTGTACGCAGTCCCAGTTCCGATACCTGCATCATTCCTCATTCCTTATAGTTGATAAAATATTAAACCCCCGCACTGACTTAATATGGCGGGGGTTTACCTATAGTTAGCTGTTGTTAGGAACGCCACCCAGGGTCTTGATAGCATCATAGGTGGTAATGGTGATACCCGGCAGGTAGTCAGCGGGCATAGTTCCAGGCTTAGGCATAGTCATATTATGGATTCCTTTCAAAGTTTACATGGTTTATTTCTTACTTATCGCGATGAGCGGGCTCGTAACCCTCCCAAGGCATGTTAGCGTCATTATGTGCATGAGCTACAGCTTCATTATTTGCCGCCGCATGGTCAAGCGGGCAATTACCGGGTGCCATACAACGGTGTTCCTTCTTGGATTCGTAGGGGCACTTATCCTTACCTACACACACATGCTCACCCTGCTTAGGGTTGGGGCGGTTAAGTGCTTCACGGATTCGGCTAATAATATTGGAAAACATGGGTTATACTCCTTAGCTTGTAGTGCTTTCTATGGTGAACTCATCACCTTATGTCTCTATTATGACACACCCTACAGCTTTTTGCAAGCCAAGACAAAGTGAAATACGCCACAGGCATAAAATGCGTTCCAGGCAACCAAAAACGGTACCCGCCCCCACTAAGAGAAAGCGGATACCGCATAAAGCATACCCCGCAGGATTTGAACCTACACCAACAGTTTTGGAGAGTATCAATTTAGGTTACATAACCTACATGTGTAGGTCTTGATGCCTTGTTTGATAGCCGCCTCACTGGTCTCCGTAACATTGATACTACAAGTGTTACAGTCCGCTAGTACCCTGGCTTCCAAGCGGTGAGCTTGTGCCCTAGCGGGGCTAGAAAAGGTTTTCACCCCCTTCTTCTTGCGTTTCGGCGTAGGACAGTTTTTAGTCCTATCACGACCAGGGTACTTCAACGAGCACCTGGCAATAGGGGTCTTGAGATACACTTGTTCCTGGAGCTTGCGGTTATTCGCGCGGGTCTTCCTGGCTTTCTCCACCTTCGGTACAGCGCGCGCCGCAATGTTTGCGGCGGCATTAACATCCCTATCAAACACGCCACACTTTGCGCAGTCTGAAACCTTATGCGTAGGGTGCTCAACTTCCTCTCCGCACACATGGCATACCTGCGACGTGTTAGCCGCGTTTACAGTGACGACCCAGCCACCATTCTGACCAACGTAATGGGTGAGCCATTTGGTGAACGCGCCCCTGTTCCAGCGCCCGTTTTGCATCGTATTCGTAATCCAGCTCAGGTCTTCAACCGCAACCACAGCATTACCGTAAAAGTGGGATAGGTAAGCAATTTCTTGCGCCGCGAGGATAGCGAGCTCGCGTTTCTTGCGTGAAGCCGCCGCACGGTGAAGGTCAGCTTCATCACGAGCCGCCATAATTGCCTGACGCTCATACGGGCGGTCATCCAACAACTGGGCGGCTTTCTCCCTGAGCTGACGCACCTGCTTTTCAGACGCGCGAACACTATTCCACAGCGAATGGACACGCTGAGAAAGCGTGGTCTGCTGAACTATTTTCCCGGTGGTACTGTTGCGAACCACGACGGTAGCATAATCATTAATCCCCACGTCCACACCAATAGTGTAGTCACTCGAAAACTGGACGACGGGGTTATCAGTCGCCACAGAGAAAATAAAGACAGGCTTACCATCCTCAATCTTAATGAGCGGCAAAGTAACTTTACCCTCAGTAAAGCGTGCATTGTCGAACCTGAAAATGAGGCGGTACCACTTGCCGCAAATCACCATTTTAAGGACAATTTCACCATCGCCAAAGGGGTCATCATTCTCAATCACAGCATACTGCTTATCGACAGCACCAAGGTTAATGTAGTCTCCGCCATACGTGGGTGCTGAATCGTTTACGGTGCGCTTCCAGCCCTGCGAAACGTACTTATCACTTTCGCCATTTACGGCTTTGATGCGTTCCTGCCAGGAGCGAAAAGCTGTTACTACATTGTATTGGACTAGCTTCTCTTTACGTGACCTACCAGATTTGCCGGTCACAAGAAACTCGGGCATGGTCACACCGGCGCGGCGACCTGCCTCAGCAGGTGCAGTAGTGGTAATGCGTGCTAATTCATCCCAGAGCTGAGTATCATTGCGGGTAATGTAGGTTGCGTAACTAGAAATACCCTGAACCTCAGCTGTAAGCTGAGCCATAACAGGCGTGCTATCCAGTAGCTCACCGCTCAAGTTGAGAATATACGAAGGGCGCGCGACAAACGCCCTATAGGTCTGGTTCCTTGCCAACGCGCCCTCCTTCCTGGTACGCTTGGACTACTGTTAATACATTCAATACTATCAAGGTTAAATTATGAACGCAATATCAACAAAATCGACAACAGTCAGCTAGACTACCGTTCTACCAGATTGAACTAGGGGTATAGAACAAGGGGAATAAACCCCCTATAAGTGGTACGGGTGGGACTCTAACCCACGAAGCCAAATGGCAACAAGTTTACAGCCTGCTTCCTTTGCCACTAGGAAACCGTACCAAGATTTAATTAAAAGGCAACCCGAAAGTCACCCCAGAGCCCCCTACCGGAGTTGAACCGGTGACCCCCTGTTTACGAAACAGGTGCTCTAACCAACTGAGCTAAAGGGGCGCAAGTAACCCCAAGGGATAGGGTATTACTCTTCGTTCCTCTTGTCAGATTTGAACTGACACCTTCTGGCTTATGAGACCAGTGCTCTACCTAGTTAAGCTAAAGAGGTATGTGACTAGATATATCTAGCGTTCGAGGCGCATACGGGACTCGAACCCGTCACCCCTGCTTGGAAGGCAGGTGTTTTACCGGATAAACTAATACGCCATTGGTGCTAACACATTTCAATATATCATAGCTTTTTGTGGTTAGCAATCCGCTTTGTAATGCGGCATAGAACCCTGGGCTGGACTCGAACCAGCAGTCGGCGGGGTTTAAGTTCCGCTCAGGTCGGACTTTGGGCACCTTGCGTATTAGGTTTTTGCCCTCATCCTACCCCCGTTTCCATTTGCGGCACCAGGGGGTTGCAGGCTTACGCTTGCCTGTAACCGTGCGTCCTACCGGGGTCGAACCAGTGACCTCTGACTCTTCAGGTCAGCGCTCTGCCAACTGAGCTAAAGACGCTTGCGCCACATGAAGTTTCACCTTTATCATGCGGTCACATATTTTATTATAGCACGCTCAAAATGTTTTGCAAGTCGAAATTAAGAAAATTTCTGTGACGTGTGCTACTAGCTATTGTTTAGGTTCTTAATGGCTTCTAGTACTGCTTCAGCATCTTTTAGGTTGAATAGTAGGTCTTTGAGGTGCAACTCGGCATAGGTGTCACGTAGGGAGCCGTAAGGAACAACTGCGCCTACGGGTCGATGCTTTTTGAGGGTCGTTCGCAGTAGTGAGACGGGTGCGTCGCCTAGCATTATTTTAACGCGGGGCGGCAACATGTAGTAGCGTTCCTGTTGTGTGTTAGCTGGGAAATATAGTGCGGCTGATTCAATGTAACCCTGCTTGTCTTCGCCCTTATCCATGTTCCAGTGATGGATATGCTTTGCCTGCTGTTCGGTGTAAAGGGTGTAACGCTCTTCACCCTTCATGTCTAGGGCGCGGACAGACGGTGTTACGCCGCTTTCTGCTAGGAACTGTCGAGCGAGCTCATGTGCGTCTGCGAGGGTTCGGTTCCTACCCGTAAGCATGTTTCCTAGCTGAATATTGGTGTAGTAGATGGGGGCACCGGGGCGTAGGATACCTTCTAGACCCTTTTCTACGGCGGGCGGTTCCCAACCTTCCGGGATTTCACCGACGTAGTATCGAGAGTTCAGGGCGTGCGCCGTGAAGTTATCCAGGTCTTCTTGCGGGATTCCATGATGGTATGTTGCACGGTCAGTCGCTACATAGTCCATGTATGCGCTCTTCAAGTCTTGGGTCTTCAGCTTCTCGTTATTGAGCTTACGGATACCATCTACAGTGTAGTAGCGCTTACAGATTACCGGTTCGGTAAAGATGTGGCGGCTAGTGCGTGTAGGGTGACCGGGCTCCAGCTTAGTAGTGTCCACTAGCCATACTGTGTCTAGTGTGCCGTAGTCGATTGCCCCTGTGATTGGTACACCTGAAATGGTGACCGGGTTTTCAGGGGTAGCATGTTCGGTAACTTCTTCAACGATGCTAGGGTGTAGTGGAATGTCTGCGGGGTGGATGCGGTAAAAGTTGTTACGCATCTTTGTGTAATCGTAACCGGGTACCGCATCAATTAGGGAACTGGTGAGTAGACGGTAGTCCTTGAGACTTAGAAGGTCTGTAGGTTTAGGTGAGGTCATGGACTTCTCAACTCTCTTCAGAAGATAACTTGTACGTTTTGTGTGGTTGCATGTGTAAGTATAACATAAGTCGCCGGACGTACAAGAACCTACCAGGGAGCTTTTGATTCTCTGGTAGGTTCTTGGCGGGGTGCTACTACTGAATAGTGGGTGCTAGAGCCATGATGCGGTACAGGTCTTCCTTGTACTCTTCCCCGTACTTATAGGATAGGGTTATACCTTCTCCAACTGCGTCATTTACGATGGTTGTCGCGTCTAGCTCACTCTTAACATTGGCACACATTGCAATATTGGGGACTTTTTCTTTGAGGGTAACATATAGGTCAGCCATGTAGTTCAGCTCTGGGGTGGCTGATTTTGCGTACTTCTCAGAGTCCTTAGTTGGGAAGTCTTCTACTAGACGGCGCGCCTTTACACCGGATTTATAGATGACCTTACGGATTAAAAAGAAGACCTTTTCAGCTACCTCGTCTACGAGCTCACGCATTTCTTCTTCAGTGTTGCACTGGCGGAGGTAGAACAGGCGGTAAGCCAGGTAACCAATTTCCCTATCATCCAGCTTAACGTTGTGCTTACGCTTACCCACCCAAAGGCTTGCAAGGTCCTGCATAGCGTAGCTACCACCGTAAAGGTTCATCCTATACTCAATGGTTTCAAGACTGTACCGTTCACGGACACGCTCTAGGGCTTCTTCCTCAGTGCCACGGATAGCCCACATGACTTGCAGGGGTGCCGCTTCGGGCTTCTTACCGTCAATTTCTACGCCCTGGAAGTGCCAGTGGTAGAACTTTCCGATTTTCTGTTCGGTTAGGGTGCCTACGATTTCGCCGGTAGTGCGGTTCTGGAGGGTCTTACCGTCTTCCGTGTACAGTAGGGTTGGTGCTTCCTGCTTGTGGGGTTCGTATCGGTGCCGCCCCAGGATGCCCTTATATGATTCGGGGGTGTATAGACCTAGCGTGTCAGACCACATGGCAATGTATGCATTGATAGGCGGGATAGTCCTGGCGGGGGACGGCTTGTATTCTGTGAACTCTTCGGTCATGATTCTCTTTCCTTGAATATGCACCCCCGCTAGGGGGTTCCTAGTGGGGGCTTGTTAGGGGTGTGGCTTTAGTTTACCACGTCACGGAGGTTCACCTTACCACTTACGGTTACTAGGTCGTTCGGGACATGCAGGGTAATGTCGCCGTTCTGAAGCTGGCGGCTGGTTGCGGTCACGGTAGCCGTGCCGTCCTTAGCGTCTGCGACTACGTTCACCTTGTCACGTTCCACGGTTCGGGTAGTAATCTTGCCGTCGTTGGAACGCATAGTGTAGGTTACAGTCACCTTGTAGGTGGTGTGTGATTCACCTTCGGTCGTACTGTTAAGCGCTCGAATGGTGTTACCCTCTGCAACAATCTTGCCGTTGTCATTACCGTTCTGAGTGTCGCCGTCACGGAATCGGTACGGTCGAGTAACAGAGTCGGTGTATGCGCGGTTCTGCATAGTTGCAGATTCGAGGGTGAAGGTCTGCTCAGGGTCGATAGGTGCCTCGGGGGTAACTACCGGCTCGGGGGTATTTTCCGTTGCAGGTGCCGTCTCAGTAGCGGTTTCAACTACGGCAGTAGTAACGTTTCCGTTGTTCTGGTTTTCGGCGTTCCGAGTGGCAACGTCCTTGGAACAACCGGTAGCGAGAGCGATGGTGATAAGTGCGATGGATGCAATCTTAGTGGTCTTAGTAGTCATGGTTGATACCTTTCTTTGGTGGTTTAGAATACGTTAATTTCGGAGCTAACCCAGTAGGGGGTGGTGAACTTACTGTACTGTGCGTACAGTTCCTTTAGGGTCGTGCTGTAGGTGCGCATCTGTTCCAAGAGGGACAGGAAGTGCTTCTTGATAAGCTCGTAGGAACGGCGGGCACGTGCCAGGGGTCGTGCGGTGTTGCATACGTGATGCAGTCGATGCTGAAGGATAAGGCGTGCCTTGGTGAGCTGTGTACGCCAATAGGCGGCGCAGTCCTTAATCATAGATAGTAGCATTTCGTTGCGTGCTACGTCATCGTTGAGGGCAGTGAGGTTCTTGTCCATTTGGTTGCCTCCTTTAGGGGTATGGTCTATACGGTGGGTAACACCTCTTGGTGCATGTAACTATTATGGCACACTCTAGCGGGGGTTGCAAATCTAAACCATGTGAAATAGCTCACATGTAAAAATGCCCAGTAAGAAACCCCCTATATGCCACAAATGCAACACATAGGGGGTTTACTCACTCAACTACTAATTGAAAGAAGGTGCCTAATCTTCAGCGCGTGCGAAACGGCGACGGGCACCGACAAACGCACCAGCAAGTAGAGCACCAAATCCAATACCTATATAAGGCGAAGCGCTAGACATAGAATCGTGACCAGTCTTAGCCTCTACAGGCTTACCCGGCTCCTCGGGCTTATCCTGTTCAGGCTGTTCCGGCTTGCCATTCACAGACTGCTCAGGTGCAATAGCCTCAGAGGGGTTAGGATTAGAACCATTAGTACCAACATTAGTGTCAGTAGGCTCTACAGTGTTACCCTTCGGGGAATCAGTAGGCGCAACAGACGGTGCCGGGGCGGTAGCTTCACCCTTCGGCTCAGCAATCGCAGGCTCACCATTAGCGCCGCCCTTATACTCAGGGTTATTCTCACGGACGGCAGGCTCAGTGCCATTTACGCCGCCGGTATACTCGTCCTGAGTATTCTTGTCAGCCTCTACTGCGTTAGCGCCACCCGTGTATTCAGGAACCTCATTAACAGCAGGCTCAGTACCGTTCACGCCACCTGTAAACTCAGGATTCTCAGTAGCAACCTCGGGCTCACCCTTCTCGGTCACCACCAAATCAGGGTTTACCGGCTGAGTAGCGGGGTCGCCCTTCTCACTAGAAGTATTCGCTAGAGCCATTGCCTTGCCAGTAGTAGAGCCAATAAGTAGGGTCATTGCACCCTTAGAGGACACGGTGCCGTCAGAGCGTACAGCAGAGTAGGATACGGTCGGCGCGAAGCCTTCCTTAGTCTTAGTGGTAACCTCGATACCCTTACGGTTCTTACCTGGCACGTCTACTACCTTATAAGTAGCCATGCCGTCATCGTACTGGGTAACTTCTTCACCGTTAGCGTTGTAGAGCTTAACGCCTGTCAGACTCATACCGTTATTGTTACCGAAGTTCGTAGAATCATTAGCCAGTACATCTACAATCTGAGTGGTGCCGGTCTTGAGGCGCGGGTAGTCAGATGCCGCAAGGGGGTTGGCTTCCTGAACACCACCGACAGTGTAGCTGATGCCACGGTAAGCATAGTTGGGGTCATTCGCGTATGCCTGGAAATACCACTTTTTAGTCTTTGCGTTCACTACGGGGACATCTTCACGTCCAGCCTGTCGGATAACCTGCTTAGCCTCATCGGTAATCGGGACAGTGGTGCCAGTCCACTGAGACTTGTCCTGAAGCTTTTCATAAGCTAGGTAGTCCTTGGACTTGCGTAGGTTCTCGGTGACCAGGTGTACGGGCGTGGAAGTGCCTTCGCGGGTGGGGGTGATGGTCATACCCAGCTCTTCACCCTGCACCACGCCGTTATCAGTCTCAGTGGTGGACTTGTAGCCCGGAGTCTCGTGGAAGTCAGTGGTGAGGTTCATGACCCAGAAGGGGTCGGTCACGGTGTAGGTACGTGAATCACGACCTGTGTGTGTGGTGTGACCGATGTACCCGTTCTCATGCACACGGTCAGGCAAGAAGGTACGGACAGTAGTATCAGCCGGGATAGCATCTGCCGACCAGTTCACAAGCGTGTTCTGCTGACCCTTAGACCCAGCGGGAAGCTCAGCATAGTTCACAGGCATCCACTGTACCGCCTGCCACGGGAACGCCGCATTGCCGCCGGTATGCTTGTCAAACATCTTCTTGAGCCAACCATTTTCCACAGTTTCATCCATGTAGATATTCTTGCCTTCACGTGCGGCAGGCGCGTAAGACCAGCCAGACTCGAAGTTGAACGCAATGGTGGCGAGGTTTCGGTCAGTCACAATGCCGCCGTACTCCTTAGCCGCCTCAATCTGCATACGCAGAATAGAGTCTTCGGTCTTGTCAATGGAGCGCAAGTAGCCCTCGGTGTCGAAGTCCTTGGGCAAGCGCCAGCGCTGACCGGCGTGCGGAGCTTCCGGGTACTTGGTGGTGTCGATATTGCCGTCTGCCATTTTCGCGGGGAAAGACGCGCCGCGCTGGTAGTTCGGGAACGTCACCGACAGTGCGTGCTCAATCTTGCCGCGACGAAGCTCATCAATACCAATCTGGGTGTTTTCGTTAGCCATACCCACAACAGACGAAGTGCCAGATGCGAGGTTCAGCCAGTAGTTGTTCTCGCCCAAACCGCCAAAGTTTGGGATGCCCGTCATGAAACCACCGGACGAGTACTTAATAACTGGAGTCCAATCAGCCTCAACCTGAATATCCAGGGTGCCACCCGCCTTTTCTACAGCCGCACGGGTAGCAGTAATAGCGCCAGTATGCGCATCAATAGAAACACCCTCAACAGGATTCACAAGACGGAAAGTCTGACCACGCCCAATAGGGTAACGCATGTCACGGTCAAACTTCAGGTCACGAGAATATGCTTGCACAGTGATAGTATCACCCGCCGAGTAAGGGGATACGTGGTTGTTCGGGGTGTAGACCGGGGTTAGACCATCCTTAGCGGTAGTGTTTGCGCTAGGTACAGCCTGAAGCTGTGCGCTCTGTGCGTCAGTGGTCTGTGCCTTGCCTTCTACAGGTGCATTGGTGAAGTAGGCGGTGTCGTAGTTCACCTTCTTGCGGGCGGACTCATCCTTAGCACCTGCCCACTTCTCAACATTGGGTACAGAGCCGTCTTCTGACATCTTGATAGTGGCGGTGGTCTTGTAGGTCTGCGCGGGGGCATCCTGCATGACGTGGAACATTGAAGTCCACAGACCGGTTGCCGTGTCGTAGGTTGCTAGAGACTTGTCACCAGAGGGGTTGGGGTGCTGTAGGTACCACAAGGACATGGGGCGGGAGCCCATAGTGAGACGGCGGGTTGCCTCATTGGTGAGGGCGCGGTTATCGCGGGATACGACCTCTACATATTCCTGGTTGGGGTTAGAGGAATCTACAGTAAGGGTAGGAATAAGCTCCTGACCGGCACCACTACGGTTTACGTTCTCAGCGGTCAGCCACTTATTGATAGTACGGTCGTAGGCAAGAAGCTGACTGTTGATGTTCTGACTATTGTCTAGCACTGGCGTATTATCGGGTAGCTTCTGATAGGCGAAAGTGTCGCGTGCCACCTGCTGACCAGAACCCCAGATACCGGTATCTTCTACCTTGCGCTGGTCTTCAATAGTCTTGCTGGTGTCTACAGGGGCGTAGGGTGCTAGTACCTCTTGGGTGGGGTCAGTATTGTTGAAGCAGAAGGCGTTTACGGTGTTGCCGTTCTCGTCTAGGGGTACGAGTCGGTAGCCTGTGACGAGGCAAGGCTTACCGTTGCTAGTGCTAATGGTCTTGGTGGGGGCGGTTTGTCCGTGATGGTTATCCCACGGGTTAGAGCCTACGGTTGCGGCAGAGGCAAAAGTAGACGGGAATAGGGTTAGTGCCGCGAAAGCCACGGCGTAAAGCTTTGTGCTCTTCAAAAGAGATAGCCTTTCTTCAAGTAGTAGTTGATGCTTATGTCTAGAATATTTATGCATAGCTACAATATTACTTAACCTCAACTTTAAGGTTTATGTAAGCTTAAACCTTCCAACTAGGGTTTAAGGTTGTGGTCTATGTCATATCATGTAATGAGTATAGCACACTTTTTGGGAAAGTATGCATCCGCAAGAAAATAGCGGCAGAAAATCTCAAATACTGGTATAATAGCCCTATATATTCACTTCATGAAAGGAAAAACTATGAAACCCCCCGCACTAGAGGGAATTACAGCTCACGTAACCTCCAAAGGGTACAAGCCTGAGAACATAGTTGCTTACGGTTACTATGGTTCACAAGCAAATGGACTAGCTACCCCGAAAAGCGACGAAGACATCTTCATCATCCTAGATGCACCCATACCCCGAAAATGGAAAATGAGCCACAGCCTCGAAGGTGACTGTAAGCTCATCTATGTTAAAGAATGGGCGACGCAAACCGATATGCTGTTCGACATTATCGCCATCGGTAATATCGAATACCCAAAGATGGTTAGGCGCCCCGGCGGCAAGCCCGAATACAACCCGTGGGCGGCATATATCCGAAACCACCGCCCCAGCATATATGTTGCGGCAAGGGCGGCAGTATCAGCCGCACGGAACACGAACCGACGACGCGATGAGCTACTAGCCTGCGAAACATACGACTTCGATACCATGCTGAAACGTGAAAAACGTGCGCGTGTAGATAGCATGAAAGCCCGTAAAATAGCTGACTATATAGCAGAGATGTTCGGTAACGAAGACCCTACATATAAACCGCTGTTCAACAATAGCGAGAGAGCATACGCACTATACGGTCTGCAACACCCATAGGAAAGTGGATACACTAAAGCGCCCCACATACTAGATGATGTATGTGGGGCGCTTATTCTGCTGAATACCACCTATAAGGTGTCCACTATTCTATTATGCCTTGCTGTAGGTATTCAGCTTACGCAGGGCGTTGTGTGCCGGTGCAAGCATTGCCAGAAGCTCCTGGTGGACAGATGTCGGGACATCCTTACTGGAGGCGGCGATACAAGTAACCGTCACCATATCAATAAGGTTCACGAGGCGGTCACGGAACTCGCCAGCCGACTCATTGGTAGGCTTACCGGAGCGGCTACCCTCGAACAGTTTCGCGAGGGTGTCGCACATTGCTTCAACGTCCGCTTCCGACATATCCGCGCCGGTAGCCTGGTGCTTACCCTTACCGGGGCAACCACCCTTAGTGCCGCAAGACTTCTTACCACCACAGGGCTTATCGTCATTGCTGGGCTTGTCAGCACTACTAGGCTTCTTGCTAGTCTTACCCTTAGTTGCCTTGCTAATCTCAGCCTTAGCTTCCTTAGTTACCTTAGCCGGTTCGGTAGGTTCAACCTTATCAGTTGCAAGCTCTACAGGCTCAGTGGTTGCGGGCTCGGCGGGCGGCTCTTCTACCTTCTTTTCCTTGTTGATGACAACACGGGGTGCAGGCTCAGGGATATGCACATGCTCAGGCTTCAAAGGCTCAGGTGCAGGCTGAATCTCATCAGGGATAAGGTAGTCCTTCTTGAAAGTCTCAAATGCGGTATTAAGCCACTCGATAGCGTGCTTATGGCTGGTGCCGGGCGCTTCATCGTGGGTTTCTAGGAACTCTAGAATGTCACGGATTTCAATCGCATTGAGCTTGCGGGTACCACCAAGGGGGCTGATAGCTTCATCAAACCTATGGGCGGTAAGCCGCGCACGGTACTTGCCGTAACGAATCTTGTTCTGGAAGCTTGACGGGGCGTAACCAGCGATACGTGCAATGTCGGTTAGTGCTACAAACACCTTACCCTTACCGTCATGGAAGAACCGGACAAAAAGCTTAGGTGATGCACCATTAGTGCGAGTCACATAACGGGTAGGGTTATCTACACGGAACGCGACGTACTTATACTTACCTTCACGGGCTTCACGTGCCTTCTTCTCGTCACCCTTCGCGGTAATAGCAACCGGGGTGTTCGGGTGGTAGCGTACCACCTCATACAGGACAGACTGAAGCCAGTTAATGATACCCTGGGCACCTTCGAGCTTTTCCTTACGGGCGGCGATAGCGGCGATGACGTATCGGATAGGCACATACGTTTCGTGAGGTCGAAGATTCTTCGCGCGGTGTTCCGGCGGGGTAGTGATAGTGAACTCCTCGTCCTTCTTCACCTTACCCCTGAGATAGTTACCGGCGATAGCATTACCGTAGAGGCGGCGGGCGATACTCTTACCCACGTAGAGGTTGCCGTCAATGATTGCAAAGTAGATAGGCACGTCCTTGACCGGGCAGGGTGCATCCTGATGTACGGCGGTATTGTCGTTGCCGGTGTTGTAGGAGAAGATAAAGGGCTTCTTAGTGGACATTGTATTGTCTTCCTTTGTGTTCTTGTGGTTTGCGGTGTGGGGTTCCACGCCTTGCATGAAAATACTATAACACATTCTCCCAGGTTTTCATATTCCACGGCGCAAATTTCAGTGGCAGATGCGGGATACCTTCTTCATGCTTGCCCATCCTGTATAGGTGTCAGTGTTGCAATTCACTGATTGCAATATTAGGCGAAGGGTGGGACAGTTCTGTACCATTTGGCAGGTCGCTAAGCCGCTTCTGGTAGCGATTGTAACGCCTTGCAGTATCAAGTTGCCTTAGTCGCTGATGGGATTAATTTCTTCGTCTGTGGTGATGTAGGACGCTTTAACAGCCGTAATGAGGTTCTGCTTAGCCTGCTGTAGGGTACTCAAGGATTCATTGGATACGTTACCCCAGGCGATAAGTTCCTTACGGCACTGCTTGACTGCTTCACAGGCGGCACCATATTCGGTGTCGCACTTCTTCACTAGCTCTGCTAGTTCGTGCGGGTCGATGAGGTGACTGAAAGAGTCTAGGGTGATGCTACTTGCCACAATGTACTGTCCTAGAATGTTTCCCTTGAGTTCGTCTTCAGGGCTGATGAGTGCGGTGGTAAACTGTTGCATGAAGGTGGGGGTTGTCGTGTACCCAATCTGGCTTAGGGTGATTCCTGCTACGCCGTTGTTGGGTGACTCTTCGCTACCGAAGGTGAAGGCGATAGGGTAGATTTCCTCTGGCTCTTCCTTGTCTTGGTCTTCTTCGGCGGATTTATCATCAACCTCGGTGTCGATATGGCACTCACCACATTCACACTCTTCCTCTTCATCTTCTTCGTCTTCATCATCGTCGTCACCGAGTAGAATCTCTTTCAATGTGAAAGCGAAACCAGCTGTGATGGTTACTGACAGTGTGAACGACACAATGATGAGTCCCACAAATACTGCTACAGCAATACCTGCTAGAGACAGTGCATGAACTACAGTATCTAGAATGTTTTGAATATCCATATTCTTACCTTTTTAGGTGAACCTTCCATAAAGATTAGTTGCAGGGCTGAACCCAGACCCAATTTTCGCATGGTATAATATTAGCATGATTTATCAACCCAATAGCAATTAGTGCACTTGATGCACTAAGGGTAATAACCGAAAGGAATAACCTCATGGAAATTGAAGACCTGAAGTTCACTAACGAACCAAAACCCACCCGCGCTAATCTGAAGCGTACTGTAGAGCTTGCACAGCAGTTCATGGAAGAATACAAGAACGCTTTCCAGGAAATTATGGAAATTAGCGAGAAGAACGGCTCACACGTCCAGTTCCCCACAGGTGACAGTAAAACCCCTGAATGGAACCGAACAATCTTAAAGGAAGACCCAAGCACCTGGCCTCTAGCTTTCATTGATGCCAACGAATACTGTGAACCTGAACCTTACTACGCACCTGATGGGCTTACCGCCGTGTTCGTTTGGGCACGTTTTGACGGCACGGGATTCTGGCTAGTCGATGAGCGAGGTGAGCTAGTTGAGCCTGAGAAGGGTGCAACTTTCACCTTGAATAGCGAGGGTCGCCCGCTGGCTGTGCGCCCGGCATGGTCTAGTAAGTTCCAGGGTGCTATGCCTTACCGCCCGCAGGCAATGTCCAATGATGCTGAGATGCCGCTACGTAAACTGTTTACGGTCACGCATGGGTACGCCCCTGACGAGGATTCTACCCTGTGGCTTCTTGATATTGAGCTCGTCCGTGTGCGTGAAGGTGACCCGTGGTTCGAGGTTAAAGATACCGTCATTCCTAAACTGTTCGAGTGCACGAACCCTAACCGTGTATCTTTCATATTCAAGGACGCTGTAGATAAGGCTATCCGTGAAACAATTGGACTATCTGAAGATTAAATAATGCACCACATATTAAAAGGCGCGTACCTCCAGATTTAGGAGATGCGCGCCTTTTCGTTGGGTCAGCCCTAGAGCTTGAGGACACGATAACCCCAAAGCAGAAGGGGAAGTAGACCCAAAAGTTTCAACCCTGGGCCGATATTTTCAATCCCCACTAGCCTACCTAGTGGTGTGCACCACATCCATGCAATAATCACATATAAGAGCGCTTCTATGTAAAATCGGGATTTCCGCCTCAAACCCTCTTCTTTAGGGCTTCGTGTATCTTCGTCTACAGGCTCATCTTCCTGTAGACTTTCCACGACTTTCTGATGCTCTATGGGCGCTGGGTTTCGCTCCCACCTACTCCGCTTACGCTTCTTGCTTTGGGTAGGTTCAGGGAACACACCGTAACCATTCACGAGCATAAGGATTTCATCTACGGTAGGAATTTCCATGAAGTCGCCACGGCGTGAACGAATATCCTTATAGAACGCCTCAAGTAGACCCCAGGCACGACCGACAACGCTTTCCTGCTGTTCCTTAGTGAGTAGCGGGTATTGTTCCTTAATGCCGAACTTGATACCCTTTCCGCAGGCGTAGCATTTATCGCCAAGGTTGCCTAGTTCTAGTTCGTTGCCAGTGTTTCCGGTGATTGCCCCGTATAGGGTGTGGTGGGTTAGATACTCCGAATAATAGTGCCTGTCATCCCTTACCCTAATTATCCCACCGATATCACCACGAATGTAATAAGGTTTAGTGTCGATGTGTGCCGGGTCTTCAGTAAGGATTTCTGTCAGATTGAGTGGCTTGACGGCAACATTCCGGGCAAGGATACGAGTCTCACGCCTATCGTGCAGGTCTGCATTTTTCATGCGCACCTCATGTAGGGTGGTTGCACCTTTAGATTCTGCTATTTCACGCAGTGCCTTTTCAGCTGAACATCCTTCATGAAAGGAGTACCCCGATTCCCTATAACTACCTGTAGCATATAGAAGAGCGTCCACATCGTAGCCGTCGCACAGGTGGTAGGCTGTCTCGTGGTTCTCTGTATCAACATTTACCGTATACCACGAAGGGGTGTTAAGTCGTTTGGTGTTGGCGATAGCATCACGAAAAAGGTGGAGAATGTCGTACTCTTTCTGGGTTACACCTGGAAAGTTGAGCTTATACATGACTACTTCCCTTTCTTGATGTTGGCAATTTTCTGTTCGAGTGCCAGATTATCTAGAATTTCGATACTGTCGTCGGCTTCTAGCTTCATGTTCACCTTTGCCAGGTTGGTGGCGATTTCCTTTTCAATGTTGATAGTGTCGCCACTGGTGGTGAGGTGGTTGTAGCCTTCGAGGATTTGCTGGTTCTGCTTGATTGCTTCTGCTACCTTTTCAGTGAGGGTGAGCTGTTCGATACGACCGGACATGCTGTTAGCTTCAGTGTGTAGCTTGGTGAACATTTTATTGAGGGTGGTCAGGGTGTCCTCGAAGGATGCGATAGTGGTGTTGTTTGCCTCAATTTTCATTGCGTAGGCGATGAGCTGAGGGCTGTTGTTCGGTTCACTGCTTTTGCGGATAGTTTCAGTGAGGGTGGCGTTTTCGTCTCGACGGGCTTTCAGTCCTTCACGGACTGCCTGTAGACGGGTTGCGAGGTCTGCTAGGGTGTCGAGGTGGGTCAGGTAGTTTTCCTGAAGTTTTGCGATTGCGGGGTTATTCGTTTCGGTGAACACATTGTCTCCTTTGAAGATTCGGTTAATGGTGCGGAGATTCGTCTTGTAGGATTCGCGGTAGAGTTCCTGGGTTGCTACGTCTAGCTGTGCCAATTCGCCATAGGTAGCGTACCCTTTTTCTTTCAGTGCTAGGTGAAAGTTCCTGATGCGGGTCAGTAGGGCGCTGTGGGTTGCGCTTCGCGGGTAGATGCTACCTTGGAGGGTTGCTTCAGCATTGATAAGTGCCTGTTTGACGGCGTAATCACCTTTTTTGTGCTTACGCACCTGCTTGACGAGTGCTTGAAAGTTGATGTTGCTCATAGGTTTTTCCTGCCTGTCGGTTGGGGTCACCCCCGGTCTAGGTTCCTTGTTCTAGACCGGGGGGTTGCCTAGACCGGGGGTTGCTTTTGGGTGGCTAGTCGCTGACTAGTAGCACGGGGAGCCACGAGTACCCGTCTTCGGTTAGGGTGGGGTCGCCGGGTAGTGTGCCCATTGCTTTGAATCCTGTAGGTGCTACGTCGGTTAGGTTCTTTGCCCAGTAATCTAGACCAAGTAGCGCCTGTAGGTCTTCCTTGTTTTCGGTAGCGTTTTCCAGGTCGCCGTCAAGTTCGTATTCTGCTTCTACTTCAAGAAGGTTCAGTGTCGAGTTCGCGGCTAGGGGTGCGCCTAGTACTACGTTCGCGGTGAGCTTACCGTCTACAGCCTTCCAAACATACCAGCCGGGGTATGCGTCGCCGTCTGCTAGTTCGGGGTTTTCGTTGTAGTTGGCGGCGAGGTGGCGGAAGATGTCAGGTGCGGGGCGGTACACGTCAGTGGTTGCTTCCATACCTTCAGTAATTACCCGCGTGGGGTATTTGTTGGTGGTAATGCTTTCGCCCTGGTCATGGGTGGTTGCCTCTTCCTCTGTTGCTTCACGGTACGGCAGTTCCGGGGTGGTGAAGCTGTGAACAATGAGGATGATGATTTCATTGCCTAGCGTGGTTCGGTAGATGAACTGCGGTTCTGTTGCTAGGTATGCGTCCATGACCTGCTCAGTAGTGATAGCACCTACAGTAGCTTCGGTAGCTTCAGGGAATAGGTCACCGATGGTTTCAGGTGACCAGCTACCGGGTCGCCCGGTTGCGTACTGCGTCCTTTCTTCGTTGGTGAAGGTGTTTCGCTGTAGTACGGTGATGGGGGTGTCCAGGGTTAGCGGCTCACCTTCAGGCTTGCCGATACCTAGAATAATGTCAGTGTTAGCGGTGAACGTAGTGTCCGGGGGTGATGCTTTGGGGTTTACGGGGATAGTATTGCCCATTGGTGGGGGTTTCCTTCCTTTACGGTTAGACGGCTAGTGTGATTGGATACCATGCCATTATACCATTTTCCATGACTGGCTGGGTGTCGTATCGTGCCCCTAGCACAGTAAATGGGGGTGTTTGATGTCCTACTATGGCGTGGTCAAAGTAATGGATTCCAATGTTGGGGTGGATTACACCGTTTGCGACTGTTACTTCACCATACACGAGTCTAAGGTTATGGTCAGGGTCACCAATATACACTTCCCATTCCAGGGTGTCACGGTTCTTCATGTCCCAGTGAAACCAGCCGGGGATAAGCTTATCGTCGCCGTGGCTGTATCCGGGGTGGGTCATGTCGCTGTAGGTTGTGATGTCTACGGTCACGTCTAGTGCTGTGGGTGGTGCATATTCAATACTAGGGTCGTACTCGTCACTATTGAAGATAGTGCTTATGCTCACCCATGACGTATCTACTTTACCATTCCCGGCAGGGCGGATATTGGTTCCAAGCCTTACGGTATCCTTACTGTCATCTGATGTGATACCCATGAGCGGCACAGGTGTTTGGTTTGCGAGCTGTAGGTATGCGTCAGCGATTTCTTGAGCACTTGCCGCGTACCCGAGAGGCTGTCGTACCAGCTCACCCAACCTACTAACTGTCTCAGGGTTGGACAGGTCACGTAGGTACAGGGTGTTTTCTGGGTCTTGCGGGTCTTTGGCATGAAGGATGACGGTGACCGGTAGTGGGGCACCGTTTTCGATAGCTCGCTTTTCGTTACCGTAAATAAAGTACAGCTTACCGGCCGCTGTGGTGATGTCACGGCGACCGGTTGCTTTGGGTAGAGTTTTAGTGCGGGTCATTGGTTTTACTTTCAATTGTTGGTGGCTGTCGAGTTAATCATAGGTTGCCAACAGTACAATCCAGAGTAGGAATAGAATGAAACCCATTATGAGCCTCCATAGGTTACTAGTGAAACAAATCTTTACGCAAACTATTATAACACACCCCTATTCCTTGTGTAACTCGAAACCATATGAAATGAGCCACATTAAGTTATGGGCATGAAAATAGGGGGCTTACAGCCAGTGATTACCAACTGCAAACCCCCTATCGGATTTAGATTATTCAATTAGCAACTACGTTAGTCGCCCCATACGTAACGAAGAACCCTAAGAAGCTCGATGTATACCCAAATAATAGATAGCATCAAACCAAACACAAGAGTCCATGCCAGGTTTTCAGATGCACCCGAATGTACAGCCTGGGTAATGTCGGTGAAGTCTACAAGAATGTAGTACACACCCATACCAACAGCAATGGAACCAAGGATGGCACCAAGCGGGATACCCATCACGGAGACGCTACCGGTATCGAATCCGGTAAACATTGCGATACCTAGCGAGACGAACAGGTAGGCAATGTAAGCCCATGCCATGAGTCCCACAATGCGGGTAATCTTCGGGTTAGCCCTAAGACCGAACATGAACGCAATGAGCACCACAAGGAACGCAATTACTGTACCGGATAGGGCGGCAATCACAATGCCGGGGTACCGTGCTTGAGAAGCCGCTGATACGGCACCAAGGGCGATGCCCTCAATAACCGCATATGTTAGTACGCTACCTGCCCCTAGTGGGGTGCTCCTGAATACTAGGAATAGTCCTAGCCCGAACGCGATAATTGCGGCGACGGCGGCGATAGCCATTGGGACATGCCAACCAATCACGGCACCCGCGATGAGGAACGCTAGAGCCAGCCAGGATTTAGAGGCAACGTTCCCTACCGTCAGTGGGGCTGTGTTTGCACCCCAGGTGCCGGGCATACTTGTTTCGGGGTCTAGTTGCCTATTAATAACAGGGTTACTGCTGTTTTTCAAGAAGTATTTTCCTTTCCTGATTTACCTTCAGGGCGTACCCCTGAAGATGTAACCATATATCAAATGGTCATAGCCAGGATAGCTGTCATGGGTATTGCATCTCAAATAGAGAGTAAAAAGAAAAGCCCCTAGCCATTCGATAATGAACGGTTAGGGGCTTCTTGCTTATGTGGTTATGGTTTACGCGGTAGGTGCGTCACCGAGCGGTTTGGGTACCCAGTCTCGTACACGGTCGCTATCTCCTGCGTATTCTTTACGCTGTCCAACCCATACGTGCTTGTATTGGTCGTTTTCGTTTGCGTATGCCGCTTCGTGGTTGGTGTACACCATGACAGATAGGTGCCCGTTTTCGTACTCTACCTCTGATTCTAGGGGGATGAGGTTCTGGTACTGGTTCGGGTTGCCGTAGCCGCCTCGGTGTCCACATACGGCGATGAGCGTGTCGTTGCTGTTGCCACTGGTTCTGTTATGCGCCTTCGTTGCCTTGTTGTATAGGGTGTTGAGGGCGGGTGCCCATTCGGTGTAGCTACTGTACCCGTCGCGTGCCCTGTAGTAGGTGCTGTACCCGGTTTCCCAGTAGGTGAGCGGGTATGCGTATACGCCGGTTACCAATTCACCCTGCGGGGTGGTTGCTGTTGAGTTGGCGTATAGGTTCGGGTGTACACCTGCGTGGGATAGGTACAGGTGGGCGGTTGCTACCGTATGGTCAGGATGGAGGCTTTCTAGTTTCAGCTCGGCGGCGGGTACTGCTTTCTGAATTGCCGCGTGAATCTGTTCCAGTGTGTATCCTGCATTGGTTAGGGCTTCCAGGGTTTCCTTAGCGTCCTTGTTTTCGCTTACACCTGCAATGACGTTCATCAGTAGCGACTCATGGTTGCCGTTGATGAGCTTTACATTCGGGGCACCAGACTGTAGGTAGGGGAATACTAGGTCTGCTACCTTGACAGGGTTGTTTCCACGGTCGAACAGGTCACCCATGAATACCCACAGCGTATCCAATGAGGATAGACCGTCAGGGTCGATGTCGTAGATAGCTTCCTCTAGGGTGTTTCCCATGCCCTGAATGTCGCCAATGAGTGCAACACGCTTATAGGTGTCTGCCAGGTTCACGGGTTCACCATTCAGGTTGTCCTTGGTGGTTTCGGTGAAGTTTACGCCTACGGTGAGGTTTGGTAGAACTTCGTCAGGGGTGATGAGCCCTACGACATAGGGGGTGTCCTGGAATAGGTTGTTGAAGCTCTTGCGGGTCTGAATATGGTTCTCGTAGAAGCGTTCAACAACATTTACGGGGATGCGCTTGTATCCCTTGCGGGCGCGGTTACGTTCCTTGAGTTCTTCTAGGGTGAGGTCGCCCTGTACGTCTACTACCCAGGTGCGGTAACCGTACTTTTCGGCTAGTTCAAGGAAGCCTGACATGTTCTTCTTGGTGGTGTTGGTGTTATCAACGAAGATGGTTTCACCTACCTG
>ENA-OWLE01000021-OWLE01000021.1-metagenome-genome-assembly--contig:-NODE-21-length-26415-cov-16.534750_pt1 | contig 26415 bp, 20 predicted proteins | sample MGYA00245345_ERZ651094 | MGnify/ENA primary metagenome ERZ651094 (study PRJEB26857, sample SAMEA4031770) | metagenome | biome: human; feature: oral; material: saliva | place: Philippines | collected 2014... | reverse complement strand
GCAGAGAAGTGCCGTGGTCCGAAGCCATCTGAGCGATTTCCTTCACCTGGTCGTCAAACTTACGGATGTTGCCCGGGTTCACGCGCACGGCACCGCAGCCAGCCTGAATAGCGGCGTACACGTACTTCGGCTGGAAGTGGATGTCGGCAATCACCGGGATGCGGGACTGCTTGGCGATGATGGGCAGAGCCTCGGCATCCTTATCGGTCGGGCACGCCACACGCACGATATCGCAGCCGGCAGCGGTCAGCTCCGCAATCTGCTGCAGGGTCGCGCCAATGTCGTGGGTCTTCGTGGTCGTCATCGACTGCACGGAAATCGGAGATTCAGAGCCAACACCCACGGAGCCCACCTTGAACTGGCGGGTTTTACGGCGCGGCGACAGAACCGCGGGAGCGGGCTTCGGCATACCAAGGCTGACCGACAAGGTTTTCCTCCATACATGAGTTGTGAAAGACGGTTATGCGTCTTTCTTTCAGCTTTTTATTGTGCCACTGACGCGAAAGAAACCACTAATACGGGTACCCTTACCGCGCGCAACAACACGCTAAAACAGGGTGATGGGCTTAACAATATCCGCCACAATCAGGATGATAGACATCACAATGAACGCGCCCGCTACCACATACGTCAGCGGCAACAACTTCACCGGATCAAACGGACCCGGATCCTTACGCCCAGTCAAACGCGCAAAGAAACGACGCACACCCTCCCAGAGCGCACCCAACACGTGGCCACCATCCAGAGGCAGAAGTGGAATCAGATTAAACGCAAAAAGCATCAAATTCATATTCGCCACCAGCGAGACCAACATCGCAGCCTTCGCCTTCACATCAATACGGTCAGTAGCCGTCACCTCACCAGCAATACGACTCACACCAACCACAGACACCGGCGACTCGGCACTACGCTCACCGCCAGTCACCAAGGTTACGGCCAAATCCCACACGCGTTGCGGCAACGAAAGCATCGACGAACCCACACGCGCAAGCGTATCGCCCACCATCGCAGGCACCTCAGTAATAGAACCGGGCACCAACTCACTCGACGGCGAAACACCCACAAAACCGCCGCGAGTCGTCGCAATCGAACCATCCGCAGCACGCACATACTGGCCCTTACCATCAGAGACCGGGCGAATCATCTCAACCGGAGTCACCGACAAATCCAGACGCTGACCATCACGCTCCACCGTCAGGGTGCTCGGGTTAGAACCCGCCGCACGAATCGCCGAAGACACAGCCTCCCACGAACCCGTCGACGTACCATTCACAGCAACCACACGGTCACCCACCTGCACGCCAGCAGCCTTCGCGGGCGACGGAGTGGACTTATCCGTACACTCGCCATAGCTAATCGAATCATGAGTGACATTCACGCTCGGCACGCACTCAGACACCGCCGACACCTTATTCGTCACCTGCGCCGTACCAAAACCACAAATCAGCACGGCAGTACACACCACACCAATCAGCAGGTTCATCGTCGGGCCACCCAGCATAATCACCATGCGCTTGAGCACCGGCAGCTTATAGAACAGGCGGTCCTCATCACCGGGCTGCAGACGCTCAGCATCCGCCGCACGCGCCTCCTCAGCCAAGGACGCAAACGGGCTGGTACTGCCCGAATGACCCTCCTCATGGTGCTCCTTCACCTCAGCAGGGCTCGGCGGGTACATGCCAATCATCGAAATGTAACCGCCCAGCGGGATCGCCTTGAAACCGTACTCAGTCTCACCGCGGCGGAAAGAGAACACGGTCTTACCGAAGCCAATCATGTACTGCGGAACGCGCACATTAAACAGCTTCGCGGGCACCAGATGCCCCACCTCATGCAGGGCAATCGAGACGGCAATAGCGATTGCCATGAGGATAATGCCCACAGCGTACAGCAGGATTTCCACGCTTTTTCTCGTTTCGGTTCGGGGATACGAAGCTTCTAGGATACTCGCTTAGCCTGTGAAGGCGCCCTCCCCCGCTTTCTGGAGGGGCTGACTTGGGTAGGGTTTGTTTCGGATAGATGAGTCTGGGATAGATGAGGAGGAGCGGTGTTCGTCCTCGTTCCTACAGGGGCACCCGCCCTCGCTTCGCTTCGGGCACCCTGATGTCACTTTCGGACGACACCGCCCCTCCACACACGCTAGGCTACCCCGAGGTGGCACGCCGTGTTTTCCGGATGCGCCCTCAGGGTGTCACACGGACGCTCTCCGCAGCGAAGCAAGGAGGAAGCGGAGCGTCCGGGTGACGGGTGCCCCTGCGTAGGCGCGGAGGAAACATGCGGCGTGCCATCCCAACCAGCGAGGCGAGGACGAACACCGCCCCTTCTGCACCGGCCGCATCCCGTAGAAATGCGAGTGCCGCCCACAGAACCGGTTACTTGCCGGTCATACCCAGCAGCTCATTCGCACGAACGCGAGCCCAACGCTCCGCGTTCAGCACAGCCTCCAGCGTCAAATCAGCGTCAGAAACAGCCTCAGCGCTGCCGGTGTGCTCCTCCAGCACGCATGCCACCGAATCGACAATGTCGGTAAAGCGGATTGCGCCCGCATGGAATGCGGCGACGGCTTCCTCGTTGGCGGCGTTGAACACTGCCGGGTGGGTGCCGCCGACCTTACCGGCGGCCTTGATCATGCGCACGGCGGGGAATGCTTCCTCGTCCAGCGGCTCAAAAGTCCAGGATGCCGCCTTCGACCAGTCACATGCGGGCACAGCACCGGGGATGCGGTGCGGCCAGGTCAGACCCAGTGCGATGGGCAGCACCATGCTCGGCGGCGACGCCTGCACAATGGTCGAGCCGTCCACGAACTGCACCATGGAATGCACGATCGACTGCGGGTGAACCGCCACGTCAATACGGTCCAGGTCCACGCCGAACAGGTGGTGGGCCTCGAGCACTTCGAGTGCCTTGTTGACCATGGTTGCGGAGTTGGTGGTGACGACCAGGCCCATGTCCCAGGTGGGGTGTGCGAGCGCCTGCGCGGGGGTCACGTCGTGCAGCTGTTCGCGCTTGTAGCCGCGGAAGGGACCGCCCGATGCGGTGAGGATGAGTCGGTCGATTTCTGCGTCGGTTCCGGAGGCGAGCGCCTGCGCGAGGGCGGAGTGTTCGGAGTCGACGGGCACCATGGGGGTGTCCAGGGGGGATGCGTCGACGGCGGCGCGTACGAGCGGGCCGCCTGCGATGAGGGATTCCTTGTTGGCCAGCGCCACGCGGTAGCCGCTGTTGAGGGCGGTGAGGGTCGGTTCCAGGCCGATGGAGCCGGTGATGCCGTTCAGGACGGTGTCTGCCGGGTGTGCGGCGGCCTGTACGGATGCTTCGGCGCCGTGGGCGATTTGCGGGGTGTAGCCTGTGGCTCCGACTTCGGAGGCTGCGGCTTCGATGAGTTCGCGCAGGCGCTGTGCGTCTTCTGCGGTGCCGCTGGTGGCGACCAGTTCGGCGCGCACGTGCACTGCCTGGCGTGCGAGCAGTTCGAGGGATCGGGAGCCTGCGGAGAGGGCGACGACCTTCAGCGGTGCGTCGTCGGCGGAGGCGCTGGTGCCCTTGAGCGCGGCGAGGTGGTCGATGACTTCCATGGCTTGGGTGCCGATGGAGCCGGTTGAGCCGAGGAGGGTGACGCGCTGCGGTGCGCGGGTGAGTTCTGTGAGGGCGTCGGTGAGGCGGTCGCGACTGCCGCCGACGCGTGCTGAGGATCCAAACTTCATGGTTCTAGTGTCTCATGAGCTCGCGGGTGTCTCCGGGCGTGTAGCCTCGCCCCGGCGCAGAAGGACCCTACACAGAAGAATCCCCCGCCCTGTCGTACGGGGCGGGGGATTCAACACATAACGTTTTAGAGCAGATCCTGCAGTAGCTCAATGCAGCGGTCCAGGAAGGCGTCCACCTGGGACTCCTCGTAGCTGACGGTGCCCGAGGCGGGGCGGAACTTTGCATGGCGCACCACGGAGGGGTCCAGCGGCTCTTCGCTGTTGAGCTGGGCGTACACGCGGTCGCAGATGGCGTCCACATCGCCGACGAAGTAGCCCATGTGGCGGCGCTTGCTGGGGCGGCGGAAACGCTCACCGGCGGGGCGTTCCAGGCGGCCTGCGAGTAGCTCGCCGGTCTCTACGAGGGAGCGTTCCCAGTTGTCCAGGCCGTACGCCTCAATGTAACGGCTGCGTTCGAGCTTGGCGAAGCGTTCCTCAATCTTTTCGAGGGCGCGGTCGACCACATCCAGCTGGTAGCCGCCGGGTTCTTCGCGGAAGACGACCTGGCGGATTCGTCGGGAGGTGTAGAGGTCTTCGGGCAGTTCGGAGGCGCCGCTGAGCTTCTCGTAGTCCTCGGCGAGGCGGGTGAACAGGCGGTCTACTTCGCTGCGCTTGTAGCCGGGTTCGGTTTCTGCTGCACGGGCAAATCCGCCTCCGCGGGTGGTGCTTGCCAAGGTGGCTCCTCTCGACGATTGAACTTTAAGAATACCAATGCTGAGGCCACCTAGTGCAAGGTTGGCTGGCGGTGTCTTAGATATAGTCCCCTATGCACCTTATTCGCCGGGTACAGCAAAAGCGGGCACAGCAAAGGCGGGGCGCCCCTCCCCCACTCGTGGGAAGAGACGCCCCGCCTCCATCAGCGATAAAAGCTTCAGGCTTAGAGCGGCATAATAAACTGGAAAATCAGGCAACCAGCCGCCGCAGCGAAAAGAATCGAGTCCAGGCGATCCATCATGCCGCCGTGACCGGGCAGAGTATTTGACATATCCTTCACACCCATACGGCGCTTGAACGTGGATTCGACCAGGTCACCGGTAGTCGAAGCGACCACCATGACCGCCGCCAGCGGAATAGCCCAGTACCAGGGCGAACCCATGAACGCCAAGGCGATAGCGCCAGCAACCGCCGAGCCGATGAAGGAACCAGCCAGGCCCTCCCAGCTTTTCTTCGGGGAGATCTTCGGCGCCATCGGGTGCTTACCCCAATTCACGCCGGCGATAAAGCCGAACGTGTCATTGCAGATGGCCATCAGCAGAATCATGAGGATGCCGCGCTCGCCGTGGTCCGTCGTCTGGAAGTAGACCATGGCGATACCGAGCATCAGCGGCACCCACAGCAGGGCCAGGGCGCTACCGCTCAAGGATTTACCCAGTGAAACCTGACGGTCAGCACGCATGAGAGCAGAAGAGACCAGCAGCACCAGCAGGCTCACCGCCAGGGCGATGCCCAGCCCGGTAAAACCGCACAGGTAGGAGACCACCACAATCGCGCCAGCCAGTCCCCCCAGCAGGTACTCCGGGATGCCGTAGCCGCGGCAGGTGTTGAGCACGTGCCCAATCTCCCAGGCGCCCAAAACCGCCGAGCCTGCAGCGACCACAACAAAAATCGGCGGGTAAATCAGACCCAGCACCAACAGCACACCGAAACCAACACCCACACCAATGGCGGCGGGCAGGTCACGGCCAGCTTTGGCGCTACGCGACTTCACCGGCGTTGCAGCGGTCTGCCGGCTCGACTGTGGAGCAGGCGGCGCGCTTCTCTCTTCTTTCGCTTCTTTGCGTGCACTCATCAGGGTTTAGACCTCGAGCAGTTCAGCTTCCTTGTGCTTGTACAGTGCGTCGACCTGGTCGATGTGCTTCTTGGTCAGTGCGTCCAGTTCCTTCTCAGCACGTGCGCCGTCGTCTTCACCGATTTCGCTGTCCTTGACCAGCTTGTCAATGGCGGTCTTAGCGTGGCGGCGAACGTTACGGATGGAGATACGAGCCTCTTCAGCCTTGTGGTTGACGAGCTTGGTGTATTCCTTACGGCGCTCAGCGGTCATTTCGGGCATGACAACGCGGATAGCTGCACCGTCGTTGCTGGGGTTAACACCCAGGTCGGAGTCACGCAGAGCCTTCTCGATAGCTGCCAGTGCGGTCACGTCGAAGGGAACGATCTTGACGGTACGTGCGTCCTCAACGTTGAAGGACACCAGCTGCTGCAGCGGGGTCGGTGCACCGTAGTACTCGGCGGTCAGGCCGCTGAAGATTGCAGGGTTCACACGACCGGTGCGGACCTTAGCGAACTCAGTCTTGGTTGCTTCGATGGTCTTTTCCATCTTCTCGCCGGCTTCGGCAAGGATTTCTTCGATCACGAAAGGATCTCCTTTGTCGGTATTCTGGGGTACCAGAATTGTCGGTGGGTGCGCGTTCCACCCTCATAATCCCTACCGGTTCGCGGCGCATCCGAGGCAAAAACCTTACGAATACCGCAAAGATGACGGGAAAGAGGTAGAACGTCGTATTTGATATAAGTCTAGACGGTACCGGTGGGCATAAGCGAGTTTTAGCGCTTACCCGCGCGGTACCGTCCAGAATAAGTCCGCGCTATCGAGCACGGTCACAATGTGAGGGGGGCGTTCCGTACGCCCCACCCTAAAAATTTAGGGGTTAGCGAGTAACCAGGGTGCCCATCTTCTCGCCCAGAATTGCGCGGGTCACGTTGCCCTCGCCCTGCATGCCGAACACGCGCATGGTCACGTTGTTGTCGCGGCACAGGGAGAACGCGGTCTGATCCAGCACGCGGATGTTACGCTGCATTGCCTCATCATAGGTGAGGTTGTACAGGCGCTCAGCGTTGGGGTCCTTGTTCGGGTCAGCAGTGTAGATGCCGTCCACGCCGTTCTTAGCCACCAGAACCTCATCCGCGTGGATTTCCAGGGCGCGCTGAGCAGCCACAGTGTCGGTGGAGAAGTAAGGCAGACCCGCACCAGCACCGAAGATCACGACGCGGTCCTTCTGCATGTGACGGATCGCGCGGCGAGGAATGTAAGTCTCAGCAACCTGCGGCATGGTGATAGCGGACTGAACGCGGGTGTCAATACCCTCCTGCTCCAGGAAGTCCTGCAGAGCCAGGGAGTTCATCACGGTGCCGAGCATACCCATGTAGTCTGCACGGGAGCGGTCCATACCCGCCTGAGAGAGCTCAGCGCCACGGAAGAAGTTGCCGCCACCAATCACGATGGAGGTCTCAACCTCACCCACAGTTGCGGCGATCTGCTTAGCGATGCTACGCACGACCTCAGTCGAAATGCCGACTTCACCGCCACCAAAAACCTCACCGGAAAGCTTGAGCAAAACGCGGCGACGGCCGGTCTCATCGTGGTGAATCGGGTGCGAAATAGCTTCGGTCATGGTTCCTCCAGTGGCTTACCTAGGGGTTGTTATAGGTGATCGGGGCGGGCTCCTGCCGCCTAGTCCTTATCAAGGATACAGCAAAGCCGGGTAGCCACCAGTGGTGACTACCCGGCTTCAGGCTATAATCCCAACCTCATACGATTTCCCTAACCGGGAACCCGCACTACGGGAGGGTAGAACTGCAGTGAGTTCTTATGCACCCACGCGGAAACGTGCGAATGCGGTAGCGGTTGCGCCAGCCTCGGACAGAACCTGTGCAACAGACTTCTTGGAGTCCTTTGCGAAGTCCTGATCGAGCAGGGTGTTCTCCTTGAAGAAGCCCTTCAGGCGACCCTCAACGATCTTGTCCAGAATCTTCTCGGGCTTGCCCTCAGCGATTGCGGTCTCGCGAGCAACGCGCTTCTCGGTCTCGATCTGCTCTGCGGGGATGGACTCGGAATCCAGGTACTTGGGGCTCATTGCAGCAATGTGAACCGCAACGTCGTGTGCGATCTCGTCGGTGTTCTCACCGGAGACAGCCAGCAGAACGCCAACCTGTGCGGGCAGGTCCTTGGAGGTCTTGTGCAGGTAAACTGCAACGTTCTCGCCCTCAACGCGTGCAACGCGGCGGACAACGATCTTCTCGCCGAGCAGTGCACCAGCGTCGGTGGTCAGTTCCTCAACGGTCTTGCCCTCGTAGGATGCAGCCTGCAGCTCTTCCAGGGTGGAAGCGTCAGCAGCAATAGCAGCCTCGAGCACGTTCTGGCCGAAAGCGATGAAGGGGTCGGACTTTGCCACGAAGTCGGTCTCGGAGTTGACCTCGATCATGTAGCCAACGCCGTTCTCAACGCGTGCAGCCACCAGGCCCTCAGCGGTTGCGCGACCCTCGCGCTTGGTAATGCCCTTCAGACCCTTAACGCGGATAATCTCGGCAGCCTTCTGCTGGTCGCCGTTAGCCTCGTCCAGAGCCTTCTTGACGTCGAGCATACCTGCGCCGGTCTTCTCGCGCAGTGCCTTGATGTCTGCTGCGGTGTAGTTCGCCATTGTGAACTCCTTGTGTTGCTGTAATAAATCGGGATGACATCCCGGTGGTACATATGGCGGACGGCGCCGCGCCCAGGTCAGGGCGGGCGCCGTCCGAACGTGGTCCCCGCGGGTGGGGGCCACAAAGCATAAAGCTTAGTGGGCTAAGAAAGCTTACTTAGCTGCCTCTTCAGCCTTTGCAGCCTCGTGCTGCTCCAGGAGCTCGCGCTCCCAAGCTGCCATGGGCTCCTCAGCTGCTTCAGCCTTGCCGTTCTTCTTAGCGTTGCGCTCGATCAGGCCGGCTGCCACTGCATCAGCAATCACGCGGGTGAGCAGGTTGACGGAGCGGATAGCGTCGTCGTTACCGGGGATCGGGAAAGCAACCTCGTCGGGGTCGCAGTTGGTGTCGAGGATAGCAACAACGGGGATGCCCAGCTTCTGAGCCTCGTTAACTGCCAGGTGCTCCTTCTTGGTGTCAACAACCCACAGGAGGGAGGGAACCTTGGACAGGTTGCGGATACCGCCGAGGGTCTTCTCGAGCTTCTCGAACTCGCGACGCATGAGGAGCAGTTCCTTCTTGGTGTAGCGAGAACCTGCTACATCGTCGAAGTCAATCTGCTCGAGTTCCTTCATGCGCTCAATGCTCTTGGAGATGGTGCTGAAGTTGGTCAGCATACCACCGAGCCAGCGGTGGTTCACGTAGGGCATGTTCACGCGGGTTGCCTGCTCAGCGATAACTTCCTGAGCCTGCTTCTTGGTACCCACGAACAGGATGTTGCCACCGTGTGCGACGGTCGACTTAACAGCCTCGTATGCCTTGTCGATGAAGGCGAGGGACTGCTGCAGGTCGATGATGTAGATGCCGTTGCGCTCGGTCAGGATGAAACGCTTCATCTTGGGGTTCCAACGGCGGGTCTGGTGACCGAAGTGAACGCCGGAGTCCAGCATTTCACGCATAGTTACGACGGGCATGTCGTCTCCTTTTGTGGTGCCGCGCGGACCTCCCATTCGGGCTAGCCCAACGCGCGCATAGTAGTTATCAGTTTCTCCTGGCGGCGGTTAGCGTTCACGGTGACCCGTTCAGCTCAGGCCCTAACCACCCCGTGTGGGTGGACCGAAGGTCCCTTATCGGCTCCTCCGTTGAGGATGCCGCTCACGCCGCGCGTCGTCAGTGATGCTGTGCGGAATCCCCTCGAAGAGGGAGAATACCCGCGCAGGCACACTGCAATACGACATTGTACCGTATATTCCGCGATTAATCCGCCAGATTGGGGTTAAAACCTGTGCAGGGACGGCGGGTGTGTGCAGGGGCACTGTGGATAAAGGATTTTAAGGCGAAAACGATGGGGTTATCCACAATTTTTCGTGAGGCGCGGCGGGGCAGAGCAATTCGTGATGTGCTCAGAAGATGAAGCAGAACATCAAGACATTAGAGGGAACGCTGCGGCGCGCGATGCTGGTGGCGTGCTGCCTGCTGGGTGCACTTGTAAGTGCGGGTGGGCAGGGCTACACGGGTAGTCAGGGCTATTCGAGCTGGATTAGTCCTACAGGCGGGGCTGATTTTATAGACAGCACCGCCTCAAGCACGCAGGCTCCCAGCACCGTTGAGCTCACCGCAAGCCGACTACGCTACCGCTCCCCCACCGCCGAATCCAGACCGCGCGTGCTCCACCCCTTTGAGAAGCCCGCCCAACGCTGGAGCGCCGGGCACCGCGGCGTAGACCTCGCCGTACCCGAGAACGACCGGCGCGCCTACGCACCGGCACCGGGAAAAGTAGTTTTCAGCGGCACGGTCGTCAACCGAAAAGTACTGGTCCTTGCGCACCCGGATGGGCGGCGCAGCACCTTCGAACCCATGGACGAGACACTACCGGTCGGCACCACGGTTGCAGCCGGTGAGGTGATCGGCACCGTCGCCGCCCCGGATAGTGTAGGCGGCACCGGGGAGCGCCCCTACCGGCAATGCACCACCGTGTGCCTGTACTGGGGCATACGACAGGGAGGCACCCGCGGGGACGGTAGCGGCAAGACCGCCGAGTACATCAACCCCATGAGCCTGCTGGGGTCGAAGGAGCCGAGCATTTTGCTTCCCCTGCCGGGTGGATATTAGGCGCGGGAACTGGCTATTAGGCTCAGGTACTGGTGCCGAGCACGAGCTGAACCGGATACGGCTGTGGCCCGTCACTTCCCGGGAAAGGAGGCAACGGGCCATAGGAGCCAGCCTAAGTTGTGCTCACTAGCGTAGGTGCTAGAGGCAGCTACTTACTGGAGGACGTCACCGTCATCAGCACCGAACTGGTCGGGCTGTGCAGGCTGCTGAGCAGTCTGACCGGGCTGAGTGGGCTGAGTGGACTGCTCAGTGGGAGGGACATACGCCGGCATTGCCTTGGTCGGTTCCGTCTCACCGTAGTTCACGCCCTGCTGCGGGGTGAACACCTGAGTCGGCGAATCATCACCGACAGTGTAGGCGGTGTTCTGCGCAGGGTAACCGGGCTGAGCAGTATAACCATTCTGTGCCGGGTAGCCGCCCTGTGCCTGGTAACCGTTCTGAGCCGGGTAACCATTCTGTACGTCAGCCTGGGTTGCACCGTAACCGGTCGCAACACCCGCCGCGGCACCCAGTGCAGCAGCCGAAGCGGCGCGACGCTCACGGCCCTTCGCACGAGCCGCCGCGATCTTCTTGCGGAACAGGAAGAGCAGAATCAGGATGAGCAGTAGCAGACCCACGATAACCGCGTTCACGATTACGTCAGTCATGCTCAGACCGGACACCGGAACAGTCAGACCGGAGGTGTTGCTGACACCGCGGTCGGTCTTGACGCTCAGCTCGCCACCGTTCACGGTGAACTGCACATGAGAGCCGCTTGCCCTGGTGTTCGCGGCATCTACCTTCTGCTGGTCCAGCGAGGAGAAGGTCGGTGCATTAAAGGTGAACTCGAAGGGAGCCGAGTAGTAGTTACCCAGCTTCGAAGAGAGCTTAATCTCCGGGGTCACAGTGTAGTCGGAGCCGAAGGGGTGGTAGCCACCGGGGCGGGTGACGGTCACCTTCGAGTCGGGCATGTATTCGTTCAGTCGCTGGTTGAACTCGTTCTGGTCCTTACCGCGAACCTTGACGCTCACGATGGTGGCGTCGCCATCCTGACGGACCTCGGTCTCGTCATTGCTGCCGCCTGCGAAAACATCCTTGAGCTTCTGCTCAGCGCCCGCAACATCCTCGGTCGGGAATGCGTACAGGAAACGTGCTTCCATGGAACCATCCAGGCCCAGGGAGGTAGCTACCTTCATGCTCTTCATCGAAACATCTCGCGAAGAAACGAGGTTAACCGCGAGAATCCTATTGTTCGAGCTGGAAGAGTTGCTATCGCGTCGGCTGTAGTTAGGTTCGTAGCGGCGGTCCTCGCTGTCCTTCATCGTAAGGGTCAAACCGCGTCCCTCCGGGGAGCACAGCAAGGAGCAATCCAGAGTACCCGAGATGGTCTTCTCAACCTTGAAAGATCCGTCCTTCTCGGTTACTTCACGGCTGAAGGACAGACCGGTGCTGCTTGCACCAAAAATCTTCTTGAGCTTATCGCTCAGATCCTGTGAGGATGAAGCCTGGAAGAGCATGGTGCGACCAATTTCTTCCTTAGCGGCGCTGGTTGATGCGGAAGGAGCGTAACCCCTCGCTTCAGAAGAATCCAGCCCCTTCTTCAGCTCAGCGCCTTCGGGCTTGACCTGATTCAGGTAGGCATCCACTGCAGAGGAAGTCTCGCTATTCATGATTTCCTTGGCGGAGAAGGAAACCATAACCGAGTAACCGCCGTCCTTCTCGTTGATGTCCATGAATACGGCCTTGAAGCCGCGGTCCTGAACATCCTTCGCAGTAATAGTGGAGCCGCCGGAGTTTTTTACCTCCTTCTCGCCAAACTTCACAGTGGTTTCATTGTTACTACTGTTGAACACACTGTTCTTGCGAGAGGTTTCAATCACGCCATCAACTACGAGAGCCTCAGGGAGCCAGCTTAGCAAGTCTTTCGAACTGAAGTTCTCCTCCACCTGGATACCTTGCACCAGGCCCTGCTCGGAGTTGACGATGTTAATCTGCGGGGTAGTACTGGAGCCAGCAGCCTTCAGAATAGAAGCCACCTTGGTGCGGTACTCATCCACCGAGGAGAAGGGAATGGTGAAGGTCGCACGTGCCTTGTCGCCATCGGTCTGAATACCTGCGTATTCCATGCCCTCGGGCAGGTGCTTACGAATGGATGCGTCAATAGCTTCAACACCACCCTTAACCTTGTCCTTGTTGTCCTTCATATCGAAGGAAACCAGCATGGTACGGGTACCCTTCTCGGCGCTCTCAAGGCCGAGCTGAGTATCAATCTTTGCACCGCAGGCACTCAGAATCAGGGCAGCAACGGTCAGCAGAACCGCCAGGAACATCCAGCGCTGACGAGCCGGTGCACTCGGGGTGTGAGTCATCGCGTGCATTCTAGGCTCCCATCAGGCGAATCGCCACGTAGTAGACGACCATGGACGCCAGAACCCATGCGGTGCTCAGCGCCGCGTGCATAATAATCGGGGACTTCGCGAAGCGACCCAGACGGTTCAGACCCAGGTAGGTCAGAGCCTCACCCGAAAACACTGCGAATGCAAGCACCAGGACCATGAGCATGCTCAGGAAGAACGCACCACCACCGCTACGGGTCAGGGTCAGGAAGAACACGAGCAGGTTCAGCACCAGGAACGAAGGAATCAGCGCCAGGGAAGACACCGACACAGCGTGCATGCTCGCTGTGAAGGAGGCCGGCGCCTTGCCGATACGCGCGGTCAGCTGCAGCTGCACGCCACGCAGAACCTGCACACCAAAGATGGCAAGAGCCATCAGCACGTACGCCAAAATCATGCGTCCGGTCGGTACAGCCTGCGCTGCATAGGCACCACCGTAAGCGGCACCGCTTCGACCGCCGAACATGTAGCCCAGCATGGACATCATGATAACGGTAGCCAGGATAACCAGCTGGCTGAAGAAGAACGCACCGACCAGCGCCTGCAGAGTCGTGGGAACAATCCAACCCCACGCACCGGCGGAAGAGATGCGGGCGTGCGCGGTCGCCGGGTTGCTGGAGAAAACGTCCAGGAACGCGTTCCAGGTAGCGCCCAGCGCCTTTACCGCCGGATGCGGTGCGCTCGGCGCGTAGACTGCCTGGCCAGGCTGACCCGGCTGAGCGGCACCGGGCTGGGTTGCATCGGGCTGAGGCGCGGCGGCAGGCTGGCCGGGCTGTGCGGGGGCTGCCTGAGCCTCGGCATTCGGCTGTGCAGGGGCTGCCTGAGCGGGCTGGGGTGCCTGCTGCGGCTGAACCGGCTCAGGCTGAGCGGGCTGCTGCGGCTGAGCTGCGTTACCCGACTGAGCGGGCAGCGAAGCGTCCTGCGCGGGACGCGCGCCGGCATCGTAGCCGTAACCACCGGCTGCAGACGCACCCTGCGACGGGTTGTTGGGAGTGTTCTCCGACATTGAGATCCTCTCGTATGGTGTGTGGAAGCAACACCTACCGGCTGAATCGGCATCCACCGGCGGCATCAAGCTGTCTTTCGTGACAAGACTCTTCAACCCTACCGTATTGAACTCTATGATGCGGCTTCGTTCGTCATTTACTCATTTTTATCACCGTTGATGCATTCCATGCACGAAAATAAGCGCCCTGAGAACACGACAAAAGGACGCAAAAAAGCCCCGCCCGCCGACAAGTGGGTGAAGTCGACGGGCGGGGCCGTAGGGAGTGCGGGGCTCGAACCCGCGACCAAGGGATTATGAGTCCCCTGCTCTAACCGGCTGAGCTAACTCCCCATCCGGTGCAGTGACGGCGCACAATGGGCGCCAGCACCATCCTCTAGAGTACCTGAACGGCGACTGAGAACGAAAAACGCTCTACTACTCAAGTCCACCGCCCAGTGCCTAGAGAAGCTTAGCGACCTAGAGAAGCTTAGCGGCGCGAATCCAGGTAACGCTGGTACGGAGCGTCGCTCACGTACAGTTCCTCGAAGGTGCGCCAGGTGTTCTCAGCACTGTGGAATCCCACAATGCGGCGGGACTCGCGGCCCATCTGCTCACGCTCAGCGGCGGGCAGGGAGAGCACAGCCTCCAGCTTCTTCGCCAGATCCTGAGCGTTATTGGGTTCGAAGAGGTAGCCGTTCACGCCCTCCTCCACCAGGTGCGGCAGAGCCAGAGCGTTCGCGAGCACCACGGGGGTGGAGGCGCTCATCGCCTCCAGGGACACCAGGGACTGCAGTTCGGCGGTACCGGGCTGGCAGAACACATCAGCCATCTGGTACACCTCGGGCAGATGCTCATCCGGAACGAAGCCACGGAAAATCACTCGGTCGGACACGCCGCATTCGTGCGCCTTCTGTTCGAGAGCCTCACGCAGCTCACCACCACCGGCGATGTCCAGCACCACGTGCTCGAGGGTATCCGGCAGCAGGGAGAGCGCCTCGATGAGCACGTCTACGTTCTTCTCTTCAGCCAGGCGACCCACGAAGGCAATACGTAGCTCACCGGGAACCTTGCCGGCGTCAGCACCCTCAGCCAGCTCGTAGTCACTGATCTCAATACCGTTAGAAACGGGCATGACCGGGCGATCAAAATTGCCCAGTTCGCGCATCGCATCCGCACCAATCTGGGTGGGGGTGGTAACGACCGCAGTCTTGGAGAAGCAGAAACGCATGTCCTTCCAGGTTGCCTTCTCAATCACGCGCTTCACTACGGAGGGGAAGGGCAGGAACGGATCCAGGTTCGCAGGCATGAAGTGGTTGGTTGCAATCACACGGATACCGCGGCGCTTCGCCTGGAAGATGAGGGCACGACCAATAACGTAGTGGCACTGCACGTGCACCACGTCCGGGCGGACCTCGTCGAGGATCGCACCGACCTCGGACCAGATCTCCCAGGGCAGGCAGACGCGGTTCGTCTCGTGGGTCGGGGGCAGGTGCGAGCGCAGACGGTGCTCCACGATGCCGCCCTCTACCTCGGTGCGGTAGCTGGGACCGGGGATGGGGCTGGCAGCGACCACGTGTACGGAGTGGCCGCGCTTGAGCATGGAGGTGGCGAGGCGGTGACCGAATTGTGCTGCACCGTTGATGTCCGGCGGGTAGGTTTCTGCGCCAATCAGAATCGTCTTTGCCTGTTCCATGACGGGGCTCCTCATCGGGGTGTAGTGTGTCGGTGACTTTGGGGTTTCGGGGTGCGACGGTGCGCCGCTTCTACCTCTGTCTGCCGTGTGCACCGGGTGGGTCCAGTACGTACAGCATTTGTCTATTCTACCTGTGAGTTGCCTCCTTCTCCGACTCGTGGCGGGAGGGTTTTGGCTGGGAGTTACCTCCAAACCTCCCGGTGCGGCAGGAGCCAGCAGCCTGTCTGTAGACACACAAGCGCCCCGATACGAGTATCGGGGCGCTTGGGTGCTGGCGCTAAACCTGTGCCGGAGCGGCGAGCAGTCTTTAGCGGCGAGCAGTGCTTAACGGCGAACCAGGCGGTTCAGGAAGTGCAGGACGGTTGCAATGGATGCCCCCAGTGCTGCGAAGGACTTCCAGCGTGCCTGCAGAACCTCGGGCTTGCGCACGTTCTCTGCCAGGCCGCGGCCGGTAGCTGCTGCACTTGCGGCAACCTCGGAGGGCACTGCCTTGAGAGCGTCCAGAGCCTGCTGGGTGTTGTTCTGAACGTCGCCGGTGTAGGACTGCAGGTCGTCGCGCAGGGCTGCCAGGTGCTGGCGACGCTCTGCGGTGCGCTGCTTGAGCTCTTCGAAGGTCGGCGGTTTGGGCTCTTCCTCACCGCGTGCCTTGCGCTCTTCGGCTTCCTGACGTGCGCGTTCTGCTGCTTCTTCAGCTTCCTTAGCCTTCTGCTCTGCACGCTCTGCCTGTTCCTTCTTCAGGCGCTCAGCGGACATGGCGGTACCTTCCTTGAGTACGCCGAGGTCGAAGAGCAGACCGAAGATTGCGGATTCGGGCTTGAACGGCAGCTGTGCCTTGACCTTCTTCAGACCGACCAGGGCGCAGATTGCCAGGACGATGAGGAAGATGAGGGCGAAGACCAGCGCGGATGCCCAGTAGGGCATGACGGTGCCGAGGCCGAGGATTGCTGCGGCGACCAGCGCAATGATCAGGAACAGACCGAAGACTGCTGCGACGCCGAAGAAGGCTGCGCCCTTACCAACGGCGATGCCCTTGGTCTTCAGCTCGTGCTTTGCGATCTGGATTTCGTCCTTGACCTGGCTGGGTCCGAGGGTCTTGAAGGTTTTGCCAGCGTCGATGATGTTCGCGACGCCGGACTTAATCCCGCTGATGCCAGCAAAGAAACCCTTGGGTGCCTTGGGATTAGTAGTAGTGGTCATGACCACCTCTCCGTGACGTGTTTTTGGAGGCTTCTTTTTCGCACTCCACCTCCTATAGTTTAGCCCCTTATGATACCTCCGCGTGACCGTTTGGGCGGAGGGTTGCCCTATCTCTTCAGGTATTTTCGACTTTCTGGAGGCTGTGTTGAGCTACTGGCGTAGCATTCTTGTCTTGGTTATGCCTGTGGATTTGCTCTGGAGTAGGCGCAAGAGGATGCCTGTGCGCCGCTGTACCGCTGGGTGTTAGGCGGATGCGTGGCGTGTGTGGGCGGGGAACTTTTCTGTGCGTTAGATTTCACATTTTTGCGGGGTACGTTTTTGCGGGGTGAGGTATCTTTGCCTCGCTGAGGGCGTAAGCCCGAGGGGTTACTGGTTCTTGGCTTAGAGAGAATGTTCCGACTGGACTCAACACAGCGGGGTGACGGTTTTTCCGAGCGCGCGAGGAACCAAAAATCTTTGCCTCGCCGAGGGCGTAAGCCCGAGGGGTTACTGGTTCTTGGCTTAGAGAGAATGTTCCGACTGGACTCAACACAGCGGGGTGACGGTTTTTCCGAGCGCGCGAGGAAGTAAAAACCGTTATCCCGCCGAGGGCGTAAGCCCGAGGGCCGGGAGGGAGCGCCCCAGCGCCTGCGTATGGCGGAGTGGTTACTGGTTCACGACGTGGAGAGAACGTTCCGACTGGACTCGAACTAGCGAGGCGAAGATTTTCCGAGCGCGCGAGGAACCAAAAATCTTTGCCTCGCCGAGGGCGTAAGCCCGAGGGGTTACTGGTTCGAGCCAGAGGAACGTATACAGAAAGAACCCCAGAGGCTTGCCTCTGAGGTTCTTTCTGTATCTGCTCCCCCGACTGGACTCGAACCAGTAACCCTTCGATTAACAGTCGAATGCTCTGCCAATTGAGCTACGGGGGATTATTTTGTTTTCGTTGCTGGTTTCCCTTGCAACGAGTAATAACTATACCGGGGCTGTTTGGGCTCCGCAACTTGAAATGCCGTGAAGTGCATCACTCTTTGGGTTGTGTGATTAGACTTCGTGGTTAGTTTGGGTGGTGCCCCCCCGGCAACCTGCAGAGTGCAGGACATTCGGCACGTTGCCGGGGCGCAGCGACAGAACCGTGTTTAGCCGCGCTGGGCGGTGAGCTGTCGGCGGCGCATTTCCAGTTCGAGGAGCTGACGCTGTACCGCTTCGAACTCTTCGTCGTCGGGGTTAGCGCTGAGCTGTTCCAGGCGCATCATCAGGTCAGATTTTTGGCGGGCGATTTGCTGTTCAAACAGGGCGTTGAGTGCGCCGGTGACGAAGTTGGGCAGGTGCTCGGCGCTACTGACCGGTAGCGGTGAGACGGCGAGCTCCGCGATGGCGGGATGTACCCCCTCCACAGCGCCGGAGCGCACGCAGTTCATCCATTCGATGCCGGGGGTGGGCGCCATGACGGTTGCGGCATGAATAATGCCGGCGGCCACCTCGCGGTGGGTGCGGTAGCGGAACTGCACGGTGGCGAGGTTACGCCACTGTTCCACGCTGATGAGCTCGGGGTGCTGCAGGGCAATCTCGAGCGCCGCCTTTTCGATGCGGGCAACCGGGTCGCGCGGGTCGGGGGTGAGGAATTCCTCGACGGCGGGGGCGGCCGCCTCCGGCTGGGGTGCGGCGGGCTGAATGCTGCTGGGCGGGTGTGCGGCAGCGTTCTGCCCGGCGTAGGCGCTGGGTGCGGCGTAGTCCTCCGGGGGTGGTGCATCGTAGGCGGGGTCGTAGGGCGCGTCAGCATGAGCTGCTCCCTGAATGCCCGCATAACCCGGAGTGCCCGCGTAACCCGGTGCACCCTGCGCGCCCTGCGGTCCCTCGTTCAGACGCTCATAACGCGGTGCGGCGGCGGCTGCCTCCGCCTGCTGGGTGCGGGAAAGCTTCGGGTGGTTCTGCGCGTACGCCACGGCACGCTGAATCTCGTCCAGCTCAAGGCCGAGCTGACCCGACACCTTGCGCATATAGGCCGGGCGCAGGTCGCGGTCCTTGATACCGGCAATAATCGGGGCGATAGCGCGCATCGCCAGCACGCGGCCCTCAAGGGTCGCCAAATCGTACTTGGCGAGGGTCGAATCAATCGCGAACTCGAAGAGCGGGCGGCGCGAAGCAATCAGCGAGCGCACGGCGGCGTCACCCTTGTGCAGGCGCAGGTCGCAGGGGTCCATGCCATTCTCGGCAACCGCCACGAAGGTCTGCGCGACGAAGCGCTGATCCTCCTGGAAGGCTGCCATGGCGGCTTTCTGCCCTGCGGCGTCGCCGTCGAAGGTGAAGATGATTTCGCCGCCGGAGCCATCATCGGTAATCATGCGGCGCACCATCTTGATGTGGCCGGGACCGAACGCGGTGCCGCAGGTGGCAACGGCGGTGGTGATGCCGGCGAGGTGTGCCGCCATGACGTCCGTGTAGCCTTCCACAATGACGACCTGCTTATTCTTCGCCATATCGCGTTTTGCCAGGTCAATGCCGTAGAGCACCTGGGATTTCTTGTACAGCTGCGTCTCAGGGGTGTTCAGGTATTTGGGGCCCTGGTCGTCGTCGAAGAGGCGGCGGGCACCGAAGCCGATGGTCTCGCCGGCGATGGTGCGGATGGGCCACATAATGCGGCCGCGGAAGCGGTCGTACAGGCCGCGGTTACCCTCGGAGAACATGCCGGTAGCCTTCAGCTCCTCATCGGTAAAACCCTGGGAGCGAAGGTGCTTGAGCAGGTGGTCCCAGCCGCGCGGGGCGTAGCCGACACCGAACTTGCGGGTTGCGGCGGGGTCGAAACCGCGGGCACCGAGGAAGCGTTGCGCATCCTGTGCATCAGCGCTATAGAGGTTGCGTTCGAAGAACTCGGCGGCAATCTTGTGTGCGTCGAGCAGGCGGCGGCGCATACCCGCCTCGTAGCGGTCGCCGGGCTTGCCGCCCTCATAGCGCAGGGTGTAGCCGATACGCGCGGCCATACGTTCCACGGTCTCAGCAAAGCTGGTGTGTTCCATCGCCATGACGAAGGAGTACACGTCACCGGATTCACCGCAGCCGAAGCAGTGGTAGAAACCCGCCTGTACGTTCACACTAAATGAGGGCGAGCGCTCGTCGTGGAACGGGCACAGCCCCACAAAGCGGCCCATACCAGAGCTCTTGAGGCTCACGTAGCCTTCAATGACCTCTCGGATATCGGTACGGGCGCGTACTTCGTCAATGTCTTCTTTGCGGATGAATCCAGCCATAAACTCAATTCTACGGTGGGGGTCAACAGGTATCCCCTGCAGGCGTTGCAGGAGCGGGAAATAGCGCGAACATGCTCGCAAAAAGGATGCGCCGCGACGCGCAAACAGCACGCCGCGGCATACACGTACAGGTGCTTAGCCGCCGGAAATATCCAGCTCAGCCTCCACCAGGCCCAGACGCTCAGCGTCCCCCAGGATGCGCGAATCCAGCCAGCCATCGGGCAAGTGCGGCTGCTTGGGGCTGCCGGCGCGACCGCGCGAACCCTCCACAGCGGCACCCGGGTAACCAATCGAATGATCCAGCTGAGCAATCAGCTCACGGAACGTCGCCAGGTCGGGTACCTGAGCCATCTTCGCGCGCAGCTCACCGCCGACCGGGTAGCCCTTGAAGTACCACGCCACGTGCTTGCGGATCTCGCGCAGGCCGCGGGTCTCATCGCCGAAGGTTTCCACCAGCAGTTCTGCGTGGCGGTAAATCATGTCCGAAACCTCGGTCAGGGTCGGGCGGATACGCTCCGACGAACCCTCAAATGCATTCTGCAGGTCGCCAAACAGCCACGGGCGGCCCTGGCAGCCGCGGCCAATCACCACGCCATCCACGCCGGTCTGCTCGACCATGCGCACCGCATCCTCAGCGGAGAAAATATCGCCATTACCCAGAATCGGCACGTCCGGAATCAGCTCACGCAGCTGCGCAATCGAATCCCAGTCAGCCTTACCCGAATAATGCTGCGCCGCGGTACGACCGTGCAGGGCAATCGCCGCAACACCGGCATCACGCGCAATCTTGGCGGATTCCAAGAACGTAATGTGGTCATCGTCGATGCCCTTACGCATCTTAATGGTCAGCGGAATATCGTTGCGGGACGCCTCCTTCACCGCGGTCTGCACGATCGCAGTGAACAGGTCAGTCTTCCAGGGCAGGGCGGCACCGCCACCGCGGCGAGTCACCTTAGGAGCCGGGCAGCCAAAGTTCAAGTCAATGTGGTCGGCACGGTCCTCTTCAACGACCATGCGCACAGCCTTACCGACGTTGACCGCGTCCACACCGTAAATCTGGATGGAGCGAATCTTCTCGTCCGGGTTATGCTCAATAATGCGCATGGACTCGGGCTTACGCTCCACGAGGGCGCGCGCAGTCACCATTTCGGTAACGTACAGGCCGCCGCCATATTCACGGCAGAGGCGGCGGAAAGCCTTATTGGTCACGCCAGCCATCGGGGCGAGAACCACGGGAGTATCAACGATCAGTTTGCCCAATTTCAGGGGCGGAAGGGTAAGACGGGGTGCTTCAGAATTCACCCCTATATTGTGGCATACGGGGGCAAATCGAGAACCGGACTCAGCTGAGGGGGTACAGCGGCACAATACGGCGGCACGGCACAGCGACGCTACGCAGGCTCAGCACTCCTGAGGAGGCGCAGGTACGCCAAAGGGGCGGGGAAGCACTCCGCTCCCCCGCCCCTTTTGGCAAGCGTCAGCCAGCAGGCTCGATGCCGAGAATCTACTCAGGAACCTTCTCGGGAACCTACTCGGTCACGTAAATATAGGTCGGGTCGCCCTCCACCGAAGCGGTACCGGCACGCAGCAGCACGTCGGTTACCTGAACCAGCGCCTCCATGGCGTCGTCAACCTCAACCAGCACCGGGTACTTAGCACTCAGCAGGGACAGCACCTGCATAATCGCCTCCACGGCGCCCTCATTATCGAAGTCGTAACCCAGCAGCAGCTCGGTGGCGGTGTTCTCATTCACCAGCGCCGCCTCCGGGTCCGTCTCGAAGGGGTGGTAGCTCACCGCAAACGCCACAATCGGGCCCTTCTTACCCTCGGCGGCCGCCTCACGAATATGGTCGCGAAGCACCACGGCACCAAAAGCACGCACCTCATCCGAAAGGAAGTAGCGGTTCACCGTACCCAGACCCACCTCGGCGGGAACATCCCACTCGTGGGCGCGGCGGTAGAACTCCCACAGCGCGGCGGTCAGCTCCACCGAGCCGGTCGCCAAATCCTCAATCGCCTGAGTCTCATTACCGTCAGCATCCTGGCGCAAAGACACCGGAGGAATCGCACCCGGCTCCACACGCACCATGCGGGAACGCTGAATCAGCTTCATACCAGCCGCCTGCGCGAACTCCTCACCGTCACTAAACGGCGCCAACTTCACACGCAGAGCAGTCGTCTGACCGTGCGCCGCCGCAATCTCACGTAGCGCATTCAACAGGGCAGAACCAATACCTTGACGGCGGTGGTCAGCAGCTACCTCAATGTAGGACCACAGGCGCGTCGGATGCAACAGCGAAGCCACCACAGTACCCGCAGCCACCGGCACACCCGAAACAGTCACCACCAGGGTACGGCTAAACGGCGCATCCGAATCCGGGCCAAAAAGGCCACGCTGGCGCTCCTCAACCTCATTGCGGGCAGAGTTCCAAATCTCAAGCAGGGCAAGGTCATCACCCTCCTGCCAGGGGCGAATCTCAAATTTTTCGCTGAGGCGTTCAGCCATGTCTGCGCACCTTTCCTTCGCTCGCGTCTATCGCGCCAATCAGTCTAACCAGGGTAGCCCAAATACACGACGGCGGGTAGCCTCTTTCGCTCTAAGAAGCTACCCGCCGTCCATGTTATGAATATTTTTAGCCTGCCAGGCGTGCAGCCAGGTAGGACTTCACCTGATCCAGAGCCACACGCTCCTGGTTCATGGTATCGCGCTCGCGGATGGTCACAGCCTGATCCTCGAGAGTGTCAAAGTCCACGGTGATGCAGAAGGGGGTACCAATCTCGTCCTGGCGGCGGTAGCGGCGGCCAATAGCGCCCGCCTCGTCGTAGTCCACGTTCCACAGGCCGCGCAGCTCATTCGCCAGCTTAGTTGCCGGCTCAGACAGCTCAGCCTTCTTCGACAGCGGCAGGACAGCAACCTTAACCGGTGCCAGGCGCGGGTCGAGCTTCAGCACGACGCGCTTATCCACGCCACCCTTAGTGTTGGGTGCCTCATCCTCAACGTATGCGTCGACAAGGAACGCCATCATGGAGCGGGTCAGACCGAAGGACGGCTCAATCACGTACGGCACGTAACGCTCGCCGGTAGCCTGGTCGAAGTACTCGAGCTTCGCGTTGGAGTGCTCGTTGTGAACGCCCAGGTCGTAGTCGGTGCGGTTCGCAACGCCCATGAGCTCGCCCCACTCGGAGCCCTGGAAACCGAAGCGGTACTCAACGTCAATAGTGCCAGCCGAGTAGTGTGCGCGCTCCTCCTTAGGAACGTCGAAGCGGCGCATGTTATCCGGGTTAATGCCCAGGTCAACGAACCAGTTCCAGCAGTCCTCAACCCACTCGTTGAAGTACTTATCAGCGTCGTCCGGGTGCACGAAGTACTCGATTTCCATCTGCTCGAACTCACGAGTACGGAAAATGAAGTTACCGGGAGTGATCTCGTTACGGAACGACTTACCGATCTGGCCGATGCCGAACGGCGGGCGCTTACGAGAAGCAGTGACCACGTTGTTGAAGTTCACGAAAATACCCTGAGCGGTCTCCGGGCGCAGGTAGTGCAGGCCTTCCTCATTATCGACCGGGCCCAGGTAGGTCTTCATCAGACCGGAGAAGTTCTGCGGCTCAGTCCACTCGCCACGGGTACCGCAGTTCGGGCAAGCAATCTCATCCATGCCCTCAGCAGCGCGGCCCTTCTTCGCCTCAAAGTTCTCCAGCAGGTGATCCTGACGCAGACGCTTGTGGCAGGACAGGCACTCAACCAGCGGGTCGGTGAAGGTCGCCACGTGACCGGACGCCTCCCACACTGCACGAGGCAGAATAACGGAAGAGTCCAGGCCAACCATGTCCGCACGGGAACGGACAAAACGCTGCCACCACTGCTGACGGATGTTTTCCTTCAGCTCTGCACCGAGGGGGCCGTAGTCCCATGCGGAGCGGGAACCGCCGTAAATTTCACCGGCCTGGAAAACAAAGCCGCGGCGCTTCGCGAGCGCAATAACGTTATCGAGGGTGGACTTTTCAGCCATAGTTACTCCTTCTGCCCCGCCACCGGCTGTGACGTGCGTGAGTTCGGGTTGATAAGGGACGCAACCCAGAACGGGGCGCCCGTATTCGCGCTCATCGGCGCGGTATGCACACTTTTTGATGCAAGACACTAGGGTACCATCACCACCCCGTCCCTGGGTACGCCTACCCGGCCCACCGCTCCCCCATTTTCGGGAATCCGGGACGCACCCGGCGGGATAAACTAGGAAGCATGGAAGAAATTTTTATTCGCGACGACATGATCCGCCTCGGCCAGTTCCTCAAGCTCGCCAACCTCGTAGAGGACGGCGCGCAGGCACGCGAGGTCATTCAGCACGGCCTGGTAAAGGTTAACGGCGACATTGAAGAAGCACGCGGTAAGCAGCTGCACCCCGGCGACACCGTGACCTTCAACGGCGTGACCGTGAAGGTTGCGCACGAGGGCTAGCACCATCTGATTACACGTTTGGGATTTGGGAGCGGTGAGGGGCAGTGCTCCTCCTCGTTCCTCCCCCTCGTTCATCAGGGGCGGGGCGCCGCATATTTCCTCCGCGCCTACGCAGGGGCACCCGTCACCCGGACGCTCCGCCCTCTCCTCGCTTCGCTGCGGAGAGCGTCCGGGCTGACACCCTGAGGGCGCATCCGGAAAACGCGGCCGCACCCGCTCGGTAACCCTTGCTATGCCCAGCGCGGAAAGGCGGTATCGTCCGAAAGTGACATCAGGGTGCCCGAAGCGAAGCGAGGGCGGGTCCCCTGTAGGAACGAGGACGATAACCGCCTTTCCAAGCGGAACTACACGTAAGCCCTCGAGTCGTCATGACCCGAGGGCTTTCCCTATAGCCGTTTTAGGCGTCAGAGCCGTCAGTGGTGCCGGTCGCCTCCGCAACCTTCTGCGCACGAATACGCGGCTCCTGACCCTGCACCTTCACCTCCAGGAACTCGCCCACGTGGCGAATCTCCATGGCGCTCACGCCGTGACCCGCGCCGGCGTACAGCACCTTGATGCCGTCGGTGTATTTGCGGATCCAGTCGTAGGTGTAGTTCACCATCTCCTGCGGGATGATGGGGTCTTCCTGGTCGCGGCCGAAGAACACCGGCAGTTCGGTCTTCTTCAGCTCCTCGTCCTTGAAGTACGGCGAGTCAGAGTCCACCGCGTAGCCGGACAGACCCACCACCGCGGCAAACTCACCGGGGGCGTGACGCACCATCGACGTTGCGATGCCCATGCCCTGCGAGAAGCCCAGCAGGGTCACCGAAGCGTACGGTTCACGGTTCGCGCGCACCCACTCCAGCACGTAGTCACTCGCCTGCTCAATGGCGCGCTGGTCAGATTCGAGCTGCTGGTTCAGCGGGTACCACTGGTAGCCGATAGCGTCTGCGGCAATGTAGGCGCCGGTCGAGTCCGCGGAGAACTGGGTGCCGACCGGCTGCGGTGCACGCATGGAGGCGTAGGTGAAGCCCTCCTGCGGAAGGTGCGCCGCCAGAGACAACAAATCGTGCTCCTGGGAGCCGTAGCCGTGCAGCATGAGCACCAGGTGGGTGCCTGCGCGTTCGTTCTCGGGGCGGGTGTATTCGACGACGTATTTGTTTTCGCTCATGAACCCATCTTAGCGAGGTCTCCCCCACAAACCTGTACTGCAGGTTCCGCCGCTAGCTTGACCCTCACCTAACGTCAGGTTCTAGAGTGAAACCATGGACGCGAACATAACACCACCTGACGGGCAGCACGAATACACCGTAGGAGAAGCAGCATCGCTGCACGGGCTCACAGTCCGCACGCTACACCACTGGGAGCAGCGGGGCTTACTCAACCCGGCGCACGATGAGTTCAACGGGTACCGATACTACACCGATACAGACCTTGAACGAATCACCGTCATCATGGGATACCGCGCCATCGGCATGAGCCTTGACGCTATTGGCAACATACTGCAGGATCGGGCGAACAGCACCGAGCATCTGCTCGCTCAGCGGGATATGCTTCAACGCAAAATCGCCGCGTACGGGCGCATGCTTGAAACCATCGAACACCTTTTGGAGGACACTATGGCACCTAAAAATGAGCAGCTCAGCGCTGCCGAAAAAGCAGAGATCATGGGTGAAGGGTTTAGCCTCGCCCACCAGCAGGAAGCGCAGGAGCGTTACGTGAAAACTGACGACTGGGCTGAATACCAGCGCCGTACTGCCTCAATGGACCGTACTGACTGGCAGAACGGCAAACAGCAGATTGACGAGGTAGAACAGGCCCTCGTCGAGGCATTCAACCGCGGCGTGCAGCCGGGCAGCGAGGAGGCAAACGCGCTCGCCGAGCGGCACCGCGCCTCCCTGTTCTTCTTTGAGGTCACCCCCGCTAAGCACGCTATTCTAGCCCGCGGTTACGTTGAGGATGCCCGCTTCAAGGCGCACTACGAGAAGCTCGCGACCGGGCTCGCGGAGTGGTTGCGGGAGGTCATCTACGAGAATGCTCGTGCACACGGTGTTGACCCCGAAAATGCGGCTTGGGGTTAGCCTCTGCTTTGAAAAGACGCCCGGTATTCCCAACGTTGGGAATACCGGGCGTTTATACGCGCCTGCAGGAGACTAGTTACCTAGCGGGTGCCGTCGAGGTGACGGCGGTGCTCCTGGATACGGCGATCCAGGTGCTCAAGGTTCTGTTGCAACCCCGCAATCTCGTTTTCAA
>ENA-OWLE01000020-OWLE01000020.1-metagenome-genome-assembly--contig:-NODE-20-length-26616-cov-4.198562_pt1 | contig 26616 bp, 23 predicted proteins | sample MGYA00245345_ERZ651094 | MGnify/ENA primary metagenome ERZ651094 (study PRJEB26857, sample SAMEA4031770) | metagenome | biome: human; feature: oral; material: saliva | place: Philippines | collected 2014 | study... | reverse complement strand
GTTCCCTTGGGTAGAATTGGATAAACTTTGGGTAAAACAAAGATGTTCTGATGGTTCTTATAGACATATTCGAACTAATCGTGGTGTTATCACCGGTAAGAAGTATATCTATAGATTGAAACAAATTGCAGAAGAAAAATTCTCTGCTGTATCTTTAGCTTCTACTAACTTACGTGGTGAAAATACTAAGACTAGAGCTCATAAACAACACAGAAGTGGATACTCTGATACTCCTGTACGATTAGGTGCAATGGAATGGTCTAACTTATTAGATGCTGCTGATGTATCTATGAGATTGGCTATTGTATTTATGCTACTCTCATCTTCATTCAAGTATAGACGACAAGCTTATCAATTATTGGTAGGTGATCCATTTAAACCATATATAAAACTTGATGGTGAAGCAAATGTATTGGCAACTTCTCGTTCTGCTGAAATAGCTAAAGTATTGATGAAGGCTATTGGTCTTAAGATTAATTTTAAGAAGAATAAGAAACAATACAAAGCTCCAGTACTTCTTAACGTATTTGAACAACTTCCGGATATCAATAATCCGTATTATAAATATGGATGTTATGATCAAGACATTGTTCAATGTCCAATTATCCGTATGCCATTCTTTGTAACGAATGAAGATATGGATAGGCTAGTTAAGCTGTACAAAAAGCATCATAAAGATGAGTTACTCATTAGCCCAGTAGAGTTTAATGGTATAACTGACGTTGTCGATGCAGATATCGTTAAGCGAGTAATGAACTTAATTAGTACTTGTGAAACTATTGAAGAAGCTGAAGCTATAGTAAAAGCTGCAACAGAAGAATCATTAGCAGTTCCAATGCATGTAATGCCTGTTATTAGAACGGGAGGTATCCAAGATGAACCAACGTCTAATAGCAATACTTAAAGCTTTACGAAAAGGTAATGATATTATTACTGGTGAAGATATAGAGCTTATCAATATCATTTCTATAAATTATATTCTAGGTCAAGGTAAAGTAAATCCAAGAGATATTAGAAATATATTAGAGATTTCAAATATCTTATATAATAATACTCAAAGATCTATTCTACCTCTTGATGATGCTATCTATGATTCAGTTGTAGTTAAATTCAAGAATCAAGGATATGAACCTCCTGTAGGTGCAGTTGGTATTACTATAGACAGTAAAGATAACGTTGGTTCTCTATTAGAAGATCAATCTCTTATTGAGGTATTTAAAACTATACCTGAAGAGAAAGCTAAGGATATGATTTATGATAGAGATCTTATGAGATTTGAAATGCCTATTAAAGAAGATTTCTATAATCCAAATAGTGTAGGTAATTATACAGAACTCTCTAAGATTAAGCATAGTGCTGAGCATAATTATCCTGAGCTTGTTGGTACTCTTTACAAATGTAAGTATACCACAATGAATGAAGCTGTATCTGCTGGAGTTGATCCAGATGATATTACAACTATGGTATTTGAAAGAGACTTCTTAAGCAAATACTATAATGCAGTCTTCCCTTATACCCAAGATGGTAATATTGGGTTGATAGCTGAACTTAAGTATGATGGTGTATCTATTGAAGCTACAGTTGATGGTGATACTATCATTGCAGCTTATAGTCGTGGCGATACAGCAAATGGTATTGCTTCTGATTATACTCCAATCTTTGGCGGTAAAGTATTCCATCGTGCTAAAGGTATCATTCCAAAAGGAACTGTCTTTGGTATTAAGTTTGAAGCAATAGTTACAGATAGAAATCTCGAAATTCTCAAATATAAATTTGGTAAAGAATATAAGAATTCTCGTGTAGCTATTATTGGCTTGCTTGGTAGTTCTGATGTAAACAAATATAGAGATTTGATTACATTAGTTCCAATTAGAACAAGTGGTCTACAATTCGATGATATGGTTCAAGAAGTAGAGTTCTTGAATAAGTATTATTCATCTGGTGTAGAGATGAAGTATACTTATATGAGTGGTAATTATAATGACCTCTTATTCCAAACATATCGATTCGTTCAAGATGCTTCTGCTCTCAGAGGTATCATGGGATTCATGTATGATGGTGTAGTAATCTCATTCGCTGATTATAATATCCATAAGATTCTCGGTAGAAATAACTTCACCGATAATTGGGCTATGGCTATTAAATTCAATGCTATGAGTGCCGATACCATCTTCAATGGGTATACATACACAGTAGGTCAAAATGGTCTAATTACACCAATGGCACACTTCAAACCTGTCCAATTCCTTGGTTCTACGCATGATAAAACGACAGCTCATAGCTATAAGAGATTCAGGGAATTAGGATTAAGAATTGGAGATCCAGTTAGGATTACATATGTGAATGATGTTATCTGTTATATCGATAAACCATTTAAAGATGTAGATAATCCTAATCCAGTTATTCCATTCCCTACACATTGTCCAGCTTGTGGTGAACCTATTACTTTATCTATGTCTGGTGATAGTGCTTATTGTCTAAATCCTCTTTGCCCAGAACGTAATGCAACTCGTATTACAAACATGGTTAAGAAGTTAGGAGTCAAAGACTTCTCTAGAGCATACATCTCCAAGCTAGGTATAAAATCATTTAGGGATTTGATGGAATTAGATAAGATGTATTCGGTAGAACTAATTGGTGATGCTTTAACTAATAAACTATTCGATCAAATCAATAAGATTAAATCTGAACCATTACCAGACTATAAAGTAGTAGGTGCTCTTGGGTTTAGTTCTATTAGTGCTGAACGATGGAGAGTTATTCTAAATAACGTATCTTTGAATGCTATCATTCATAACGATGATGATAGTGTTAGACGTTTAATTACTATGGTTAAATCTATCGGTGATGTGATTGCTGATACCATTACTAAAGAACGTCATGCTTTCATGGATGATTTATTATTAATCGAATCTATGCCTAATTTACAAATAACCTTCAGAGGTGAAGGAGCTTCTGTCCAAGATAGAAAGACTGTCCGATTCACTGGGTTTAGATCTTCTGTATTAGAAGAAGAATTTAATAAGTTAGGTTTTGATGCTGATGGTAATAAGTCGGTAACTAAAAAGACTGATATCTTAGTTATACCTTATCCTGGATTTGTATCTTCTAAGTTAAGTAAGATAAGTCCTAACTGTATGGTATTATCTGAGAAAGATGCATATGATTACATCATGTATCTCCAAAGTCAAAATAATTTATAAAAGTATATTATAGATGTGGTAAGGGTGGTATATTTTCCATATCACCCATACACAATTTTAATATTTTTATATTTCAAGGAGGTTATCCCTATGAAAGACGAAACACAACAAACTTACGTTGATTCATTCAAAGATGCTCTTACCAAATTTAATGAATCAGAAACAGCACTCTATTTTCTAGTACAAACAACAGCGACCCATGATGGGAATGCTAAATTCTCCGCAGTTGATGTATACAACAAAAAGAATGCAATTGACTGGGAAGCTACTCTTCTAAATGAATTCTGTATCCATAGTACAGATCTTTCAGCTAAGTCGAAAGTAGCACTTATGGATTCTCCAGATGATAAAGAACCATTGGTGATCGATGTCGAAAAGAGAATTATTGGTTTTGGTATCGCTACATCTGTAGAACAAGTATCTGAAATCATTTCCTATATGGAAGCAGATGATCGTGATTTCGATAAAATCTATTTCTATGATTATGATTTGGTTATCCAAGAATTAGTAGCTCCAAAACAACCAGATAGTGTTGCAAAGAAAACAAATTTTGCTCAACCTATTAACGGTGCTTGGGGTGCATTCGGACCAATATCAGATGCAGATCAACTACCATTAAAACCTGGTCAAGGTATCCCTGGTTTTGAAGGTTAATTAATTTGGTTTAAACTGATAAACACAGTTTGAATAATATATTATTTTAGTAATTCCAATTAGGAGGAAACACATTATGAAATTCGCAGAATCCGCAGTAGCAAATGCAGTACAATCTAACTTATTACAAGAAAAAATCGCTTGGTCTGCAAGCTTTACTGAAATCTTTATTAAAGCATTCGTAGAAGGTATCACTACTTACCTTGGTCAAGTTAAAAACGAAGGTCCTAAAACTGTAGTAGTTAAATCCAATGACGGCAGTGCAGTAGTATTCTCCGCATCTATCGAAAAACACGAATCCGAAGACGGCGAAGGCTTCTCTGTAAACATGTTGGTTAACCCAACTGAAGATGAATTAGTTGGCGATAAAGTAACATTCGATGACGTAGTATTATCTGCTATCTTCGAAAAAGTTGCTTCTAAATATCGTTTCAATATTGCACCAATCAATGGTCAAGAATATACTTCTAAATTGATTGCTGTAATCATCAAATCCATCAAAGAATATTTCCGTACTAATATCGATATGGATCCAGTATTGGAAATCCCTAACTTTGTTACATTTGAAGCTCAAGTAGAAGATGACAAAGTTAAAGTTAAAGTAGTTCTTGATGCAGCTATTAAACAAATCATAAAAGATGATGCTGTATTAGAAGAAGAAGCAAAATAATTAGTGGTGTAAAAATGGACATCAAAAAAGCAGTATTAAAAAACAAGACGATGGATGTAGTCTCTATGTCTGAATTCGGTCGCTTAGTTGATAATAATGCTCCATTCTTACGTGATGTCTGTGTAGAAATCGGAGACTATGTATATCCATACAAAGAGTCTCCGAAATCTAAACGTGATGTCTGTATTACTAATTCTGGTCCTATCATTACTTGGCAAGAGCCAACTACTGAAGAGGATAAGATTGCATACTCTGCTAGTAACATTGTTGATCTATCTCCAAAGAACACGAAAAGTTTGGTAGATAATATTCGAGCAGCTGACAAGATAAAGAATCTTGAAAGTACTCGATTAGCTAAAATCAGTAATGTACTTACATTGCCTATTAATGAAGAAGATTCCGAAGAGTTGGTAGCTATCAAACAAGCTATCAATGCTAAAGGTATTGACTCTGATTCTTATAAGGCTAAGTTCCCATCAGAATCTGATTTCAATAACGATATGCGTGCTCTTAAATCGGCTAATAACAATAACATTAGTTTCTTTAAGGCTAAACGTGTATTGAATGCATTTGATATTGATATGGAACTCATTATCAAAGATAAACCAGATGCTATCAATCCAATTGGTGAAGAGATTCGTGTCTCTTTAACCAGTGATAAAGATTAGTAATTATTCTGCCAGTATATTATGCAAAAATCTCACAGAAAATTACTTATATTTTCAATGAAGGAGTTACAATATGATCACCCAAAGAGAATTTATCAAAAAATTCACTGAGAAAACAACTATACCGTTTAATGGTGATTTATTTGTGCGTTCTGATGATGATATTGTAGAGCATTTGGAAAAGATTATCCTTTCGTGTCAAACATCGAATGGAATCTTTACAGTAAAGGTTAAGGGCTTTGAGCTTATCGAAGGATATACAAAAGTCCAAGAAACCTTAAAAGAGTATTACTCAAAGAATAATAGTAGAAATCGTAAGAAAGGTGCTGCTGATGAAAATCAGTATAACTATATCAACTTAAAAGATTCTATTATTAAAATTTTAGTCGTAGATTACTATCTTCAGGCTAAGGGTCAGGAAGAGAACCTTCGGGTTCTCATCATGATCCCTGAAGTTGTTAAAAAGTTTTATTTTTATCTCAATGGCAATTACTACCTCCCTATGTATCAAATCGTAGATAGAAGTACTTATAACTCAACTTCGGCTAAGAATGAGAAGGATTACATTACACAGAAAACCAACTTCCAACCAATCAATATTTATCGACATGTGTATGAACTTAATACATCAGATGGTGAAACTGTATCAGCAACTGAGTTCGATTGTAATATCTTCAAGAAAACCTTCCCAGCAGCATTATTCTTGTTTGCTAAGTATGGTTTGACTGGAGCATTACGTGAACTTGGATTGGATAATATATTCGTATTCACATCTGATGATAGGTTTAAAGATGATCCTGAAATACTCACTTTTATTCCAAATACGAATACAAATATTCATATTAACGTACCAAAATCTATTTATAAAAACAATCAACTCGTTCAGCATATAGTCTATACACTCTGTATGCGAACTGATAAAAATCTCACTCTTAATGGTCTATTCGATACTGAGTATTGGGTAGGTAAATTAGGTGAGACATTTAGTGTAGCAAACAAGCTCATTAAAGGTCACAGTATTCTACGTTCCTTTGAGTCCATCTTAGACTTTAATATCCAAGAGCAACTTCGTTTACCTTGGACAGCTAAGAAGGATATGTTCTGCGTTCTTATGTGGATGCTTAAAGAATATTCTTCCTTAAGAGAACGTGATACATTGGATGTAACTAAGAAGAAATTGCGTTATGGTGAATACATCGCAGCTACTTATGCTAAGACTTTAAATTCTAAGATTTATCGTTTAAGTAATAATGGTAACCGTGTAGATATTGACTATATTCGCAAAAACTTAGATATTCAACCGGACTATTTAATAAAAGAGCTAACACGCAGTCAATTGATTGCGTTTAGAAATGCTGTAACGAGTGTTGACTCTATTACAGCATTGAAATTTACTTATAAAGGCATCTCTGGTATTGGTGAGAACAAAGCCAATAGCGTATCAGATTCTTTCCGTCTATTAGATATCTCTAATATGGGTATCCTAGATCCAGATGCATCTTCCGCATCAGATCCTGGTATCTCTGGTTCTGTAGTTCCTATGCTTAAACCAGCTGCTCATGGATATCTTTCTGATGAACCTGAACCGATGTTCTGGCAAGATGATTTCAATGTACTTTATGAAGAGTATAAAAAGATTAAAGGGCTACAAGAACTCATCGAATTCAAAGCTGATGTTTTAGGTGATGAAGAAGCAGCGAAGAATGTGGCTATGGCTCGAATTGCTACAGAGATGGCAACTAATGTTAACTCTACTTTAGCAAGAACACTCGAGGAAGATAACTAATGGCTACTATGTATACCCGCTACTTTGTATTCTCTTCTAAACAAGTAGAAGAAATGAATAAGATTGCTGATCAACGAGGAGCTTCCAGACCTAAGCTCGGTACAGTTGTTGTAAATGGAATTCCAAAAGAATTTACAGCAATCTTAACAAACATCGACCATATGAAATATGCCGATAGTAAGGTACTCATCTCTGGTGATATCAGAACTATCAAGCATAATATGGGAGACCTTAATTTACTATAATGGAAAATGATGGTCTACTTCATGTAATCAAAAGAATCCCGTATGGGATTTGCCCATCATGTGGGAAACCTTTGATGCTGCTTAGGTCTGAATATACTGCATATATTTTAGCAGAGTCTGGTTACATCAGAAGTAAAGTAGATGAAAAATCTGAAATGAAAATGATTTGTCCTAAATGTGGTTATACTGAAGATGCTAGAGTTGGTGATGATGGTATCATCCCAGCTTGTCTAGATGATTTAGTGCCACCAACAGGAGAAATCAAAGATAACCCTATAGGGTCTAAATAAGAAGTCATTAGCCCATTACCCAATATTGGGTAATGGGGATTTCTTTTCAAAAATATTATTAAGCAAGTAATCTAATTACTTGATATAAACTTAGGAGGAAAATCTCATGAAAGAATATAAATTAACAGAAAAAATTAAACATGAAATTGGCTATGGTCAATACAATGGGTTAGATGACAGACTTAAAGATTCTATTCGTAGAGAAGGTGTCGTTACTGATATCTTCTATGATAACGAAGATATGCCAAGAGTTGGTGAGTTTACTCCAAGATTCTTATCTATGGTTATTGGCTATGTAGCTATCACTAACGTTAAATTTAAAGATAAAGAAGAATACAAATACAATGTATCTAAATTCGCTGCTTTGTTTGATATAGATTCCGATCTTTATTATGATGAAGATAAAGGTGAATATCGTTTAACTGAATTACTATATGATGCGGCTACTAGTGTATATGAATCATATTGGAATTATGATGTAATCTCTAAACACCCAGAAGAATTATCTTTATTTACTCAAACCTTCAATAATGATTTGAGAGTAATTGGTGAATATGAGAAACTCGATCCTGTAGTTACATCTCAACTTATTGATCCAAAGAATTTTATGCTATATAGTGCATATATGATTTCTAAAGCTCCTAAAAAGGGTAGTGAAGAAGAAGCTAAACTATTAGCTAACTGCGAAACAGTTAAAGACTTCATGGAACTATTGGAAAAGGCATTGGATGATATGTTTGATTTTGATGAAACATTCTTTAATGTCATTAAAGATACTAGAATTGCTAAAACTATGCCGAAAGACCAAGTTCTTGAGTTATCTAAAGCACTTATAGATATCTTTAATGGTTATAGAACTGCTGGGGAAGATGGAGTTAAACTACCTATCTTATCTTTAGTAGGTCCTGATAATTATCCATTCACTTGTACAGCTAAGATTCTTACAGATATAGAATTCTTGACAGCTTTAATGGTTCTTAAGTTAAAACACGGCAATTACAATCCAGAATTGTTTGATTCTATATTCAATAAAGAAGATATAGAAGCAGCAGAAAGAATTTATAAAAAGATTACACCTAGGTCTTTAGAATATTATTTAGAAGATATCGTATCTGTACCTGAAGACGGAGAATTTAATTTATTCGAGTCTATTGCAGATCTTACATATTTTTGTGGATCTGAATCATCTGACTTCTTAGCTCGTTATAGACACAATCCAAACTTTGCAGATTGTGCTGAAACTTTTAATAAATTAGAATTCTTATATACTGAGAAAGAAGAAGATGCAGATAACTTCTATGAATACGTATCTAGCGTTATGTTTAATTTAATGCACCCAGCATTTATATCTGTACTAGCTGTATCTAAAGACGATGCTATGTATGCTAAGTTTCTAGATATCATCAAAGGTATAATTGAAGAAAATAGTAAACAATGTTTACCTGATAGATATATTCTAGAAGAAGCATATCAAATGCTATGCTCTAATGACTTTACAAAGACTGTAGACTTGATCAAAAAACTTAATAAACTTTCTGAAGAGGCTATAGAAACTTGTACTATCGAAGACGAAAACTACCCTGACAATGTTATTCCATTCGATAGAAGCAAATTAAGCTAATCGTAAACTCCCAGTAATGGGCACTTATGTGCCCATTATTTTTTGTCATATACGAACTTTATAATAATTGAAATGGATTTTTTAGTAATTAAATTAGGGAGGACAAATGAGACCATATCCATTGATGACAAACTATAAACGCACCGATCACTTAAATCTCATCGATGCTCTCCGGGAATGGAAATCATTCTCTGACAATGTTGAAAACAATTTTGAACAAGCTACTTTTATTTTTTCTCAAGTTCTTAAAGGACTTGATGAATTAGAAGCTAGTAATGAGTTTAGTGGAAAAAATGATTATCTTTTCTCCCTAATTCATTCGGTATCAAGATTCTACAACTTGGCATTGGATGAGTATATTAAAATTTCCGGTAAATACAAACCTACAAAGTATTTAGAATTACTCCATCAATATCTTAAAGATTCTAAAAATGGTGAAGGATATATTAAAAAAGAATATGATTACTATGTAATGGGTTTGGCTAATAAACGTATAGAAGAAAACCATAATATCATTCAAAAACGTTTTGATATTAAATCCATTATTGTAAAATTACTTAGTATAGATGATGAAGGTTCTGATATTTATTATAAATACAGATATATCATTCCTGTACTAGGTCTACATCTTGCTTCTTTGATCGATACATACAAAATGGATCCTCTTCAAAAAGCTATTCTAACTATCGAAGAATTAAATTACGTTATTAAGTATATCGAAAGAAACTCTAAATCCGATTGTTTCTGTAGTATTTATGATACTATCTTAGGTCCAGCATTCTATTATATCAATGCTTATAAAGATACTGAAGATGAAGTAGAACTAGGGGATATTATTGATGAATTAGCTAAGACTAATTGGATTGGATTCGATGGTAAGCAATATATCAAAAACACCTACTCTGAATTTGAAGATAGAATAGAAAACTATAAAGGTTTAATTCCTATCTGTATCGATAGTGTAACAGCAAACTTAGTATGCTATATCTTGAAAGTATATGCTGAAGATAATACTATTGGTAGACCTAAATCTTTCTTCAATTTCATTAATGAAACTGATTATCCTGTAACAGTTAAAGGTGCAGATGTTTCTTACGAAGAGAAATTCTTCTTATATACAATTATTCCTGTATTGACTGTCTTATACATAAATAAAACAGCAGAATCTAATCATGAAGATGATAGAATATCTATAGAAGAATTTGTTAAGTCTTATATCAAAGATTCCGGTGCTACTAAATTCGTATGTACTAATATTAAATTCTCTGCTAGAATTATTAGTTTGATCTGTGGTAATACAGACCTAGGTAATTTATTAGCTAATACAGCTTGTGAATATAGTATAGCAGAAGAAAAGAGAGAAGAAAATATGAATACAGCTAATGATCTAGAAAAGCCTTCTTATATTGCATCTCTAGAAGCAGTGGAAGAAGTTTCTGAACTTGTTGCATTATCAGAAGCTTACCTAGCAGCTCCTAAATTCAATATCTCTAAGAATGCTATTCTTAAATTCCCAGAAGCTATTCCTTTCTATGAATACTATGCTCGTAATTATCCAGATCATCTCAATAGAGATATTATCTTAAACAGAGCAGAAATGGTAGTAAAAGAAAATGCTATTACTAGCGATATGGATATGGAATTAGCTGCTAATATCTCTAAAGTAAATACTTACCGTAATCGTTTATCTGAAGCTACTATTGTGGTTAATACTCCAGAAGAATATTTCCAACAATTCTTAGAAGATACTCAACTAATGGAAGATATTATGGCTTATATCGAAGCGTATGATTCTGATTATGATGATGACTACGATGATAGTGACGAAGAGGAAGAGCAAATAACTCCTAAACAAAAACAAGAACAAAAGAAAAAGGCTGAAGCGACTAAGAAAACTTTACTTAGTAGAATGGCTGATGTGTTTGATAGAGTTGGTGGTACCATTGAAAAGGTTAAACCTAAATTAAATGATGCTAGTTCTAAAGTAATTGATGCACTTAGTACACTTGTTACTATGGGTGATGAAGAAAAGATCGCTCAGCTTAAGACTAAGATACTTCCAAACCTTAGAAATATTTTGTCTGTTGTTATTTTAGCATCATTGACTATCTATCAACCATATATTTTAGTAATGATGCTTGTAGTAAATGCTATTGCTTCCACTAAAACTTCTGTTGAAACTAAGAAGATCGTTAAAGATGAACTTGATGTAGAATTAGGTATGGTTGAAAAGAAACTCAACTCTGCTAATCTTACAGAACAAGATGAAAAGAAACTTCTTATACTTAAGAGCAAAATCAATCGTCAAATCGAACGCATTGATAAAGAAATTGAAAACTCCAAATCCAGAAAATAGGAGGATTAGATGTATACATTTGATGAAGAATTTGGTTTATTTGATGAAGATGTGATCTTTGATAACGAAGAAGTCCTTCATGAAGCACCAAATGATAATAATAAAAAAGAAAATAAAGGACAAAATGGTAGTGGAGATAATGCCGAATCCGATGATGATACTCCTACTGACTATACTGATGGTGGTGATGCCCCAAATACACCCGTAGATGATGAGGGTAATCCAGATTACACAGAAGAACAGGAACCGGATTATGATGAAGAATCCGATTCAGATCAAGAAAATGATCAAACTGATACTGATTCTGAGTCTGATGATACTAACACAGAAGTAAAGTCAGATGAGGGGGATGGTGATAATACACCAGAATCTGATACTGACGGCAATATCGATACTGATACTGAAGGAACTGATGATGAATCGGATGCAACCGATTATACTTCAGAAGAAGATCCTTCTGCAGCAGACGGAGAACCAGGGGATGACGCCGATGGTGCTGGTGACGAAGAAGCTGGAGATGGTGACGCTACTGGAGATGATATGGGTGGAGATGATTCTACTGATGGAACTTCAGACGATACTGCCGAAGGTGGAGATGGTGAAATCTCTCAACTTCAAAATGACTTGTTCTCTAACCTTTCTGATGAGCAAATGAAGCTTAGGATTAATAGTATTAAAGACTCCTTTATCGAGTTATACTCAAACGTTGATAATACGTCTAAGCAAATACTGCTAGTTAATCGATCTTCTGATAATATCGTAGCTATCAATTATATTAATGAAACTTTAGGAGCCCTAAAAGATATGATTAGGGATGCTCTTACTGATTCTTTTGGTACTCGCTCTATAGCAGAAAATCAGATTGTGTTACAAAAGCTTGTTGCTATATATTCTTTGGTTTATAAAATCGTAGAAAAGATTGGTAACAGGAAAGAAGAAAAATAGAAATTATTTGGGATAAGAACCCAACCGACTATAAATAGATTCTACCGGTGATGGTAGAGATGTGTGTGACAGATTAGACCCTGTGTATGAAATTAATATTCTCACATATAAGGAGGAATAATCCTAATGGCAATCGTAGGCTCTACAGATAATGCTAATAAAGAGATTCTTCGTGGTTACGAACAAGACTCCATGCATGAAACTGCTGCTCGTTTCGTTGAATTAGCACGTGCAGCAAAACAAGAATCCGGCTTGGATATCTTTAATAACCCAACAGAATTCTTAACTAATTCCCTTGGTAAAGAAGATCTTAAATCTTTCTTCGTAAATGAATCTTACGACGCAGAAGATCCTCGTTTCAAAGGCAACTCTGCTGCTCTTCGTTCTCACTTAGAAAACATGGAAATGTTATTCGAAAACGACGTACAAGCAGCTGTTACTGAATCCACTAACTTGGGTGCATTGTCCCCAGTAATCGGTATGGTAACACCAATCCATAAAAATATCTTGATGAACGCTGTTTATGATCAAGTAATGCCAAAAGACGTTTCCCGTAGCCCTAAATTCACTTTGACTATGGAAACTCGTAACTTGGTTGATACTAAAGGCAACAAAATCGATATGTATGCTGAACAAAACTTGATCAAGAAAGCTATCGATGAATCCGTTCCTACATTCGATAAAGTTATCACAACTTTACCTGAACAAGAAGCTACTGACTTCGTTGCTGACGCAGTTGCAGCTGGTGTAATTGATGCATCTGTTAAATCCGTAGCTAACCTTTCCATGCGTACAGAAGTTTTTGGCGTTGTAGTTAAAAACGTATATGTAGAAAAAGGCGAAATGATCTGGGATGCAGCTCAAGAAAAAGAAGTTCCTGCAACAGCAGCTGGTGCAAACTCTGTATTGTTCAAACTTCATGCATTCTTCACTCCTGGTTATGGTGAACACGTTCGTCAAATGCATCGTGCATTCATGATTTCCTTCAAGAAAAATGCTACTGATACAGTAACTGCTTCCGGTACAATCATGGGTTACTTGAACGACAAAAACCGTATGTTACTTCAATGCGGTCCATTGAAAGTAAAAGACGGTGCTACTGAAGCATTCGATACTACTACTTTCTTGGTAGAAGCTCTTGTTGTTCGTGCTGTATTTGATGTATCTTCCGCTGCGTTCCCAACTGTTAAAGTTGAATGGTCCAGTACTACAGATGTATTCCAAATTCCAGAAGCTCCACATGTAACTGTACCTATCACTCCAGAAGAAGTTAAAGACGTTCAAGCTCTTTATGACGTAAACCAAGTTACAAAACTTATGTCCATGATCCGTCTTGCTCTTCTTCATTGGAAAGATGATTCCATCCGTGATGATCTTGATGCTTCCTACTTGGCTATGCCTGAATCCAAACAATACAAAGCTGCATTTGACTTCACTCCTCCAATCAACTTCACTGGTCTTCCAGTAGTATGGAGAAATGGTCAATTCATGGATCGTTTGGAAACTATGGTTACTGAAATGCTTCAAGAATTGAACGATGAAAACATGACTATCGCAGTATTCGGTCGTCCTGACTTGATCCGTCGTATTGCTCCACAACAATACACTTATCAAACAGCTTCCAACATCGGTCCTGTTGAATTAGACTTCACTCGCACTGTTGTTACTTCCGAACACCGTGTATACAACTTCATCTCCACTAACAAAATGCGTAACAACAATAACTTCGTAGTATTGTTGATTCCTCGTAACTCCATGCGTATTACTTACAAAGTGGTAGATTACCAAATGTACTTAAGCAACGAAATTCGTGATGCTCGTCAAACTGCATTGCCAGCTATGACTGCATTCGAACGTTGGTTGTTCTTACAATATCAACCTGTTCAAGGACGTATGCATATTATGAATCCTACTGGCTTACGCAACAACCCTGAAGACGACGTTAAAGACTTCATTGGTGCTAATGCTATGAACGATTACACTGCTAACCGTGCAGATTATGCTAACGAAGTTAACGGTGTAGTTGATCCAGCTACAGGTCACTTCCAAATTCCACCTATCAAAACTAACTAATTTCTAAGTGACTAATAAACAGGACTAGAGGATAATTCCTCTAGTCCTCCTTTATTTTCCTTAGAGGAGGGTGTGAAATAATGCAAAAAGACGATACTGCCTTGTTCGAAAGCATTGGTGAGTTACGATACGAACTAATGCAATTAAAGGTTGATCCTGATAATTCTGCGTTACTATCTTCCATTAAGAAAATACTTAACGATATTTTCGATGACTCGAAATGCGAAGATGTTATCTTTACTAATAATACAGATAAAATCTTCTTTGGTCTAACGGTAATGCCCGTGTTTAATGACTCTCAACAGGTCGTCGATATAGTTTTAAATAGTACTAACTTTGCTATATCCAAATATCGTGTTGAGATCGATTCTAAGCTTCTTGACAATTACACAGGTTTAAACATTGATGAAATTACTTCTATTATCTTACACGAAGTAGCTTCTCTGGTATACAATGATACACCTGCTCGTAAAGCACGCTATCTAATTGATTCGTATTTGACTCAAAATAATACGGATATTAAGATCTCTAGTTATATCTCTTATATAGAATTACTAGCTTATGGTCTTAAAGAAGCGATTCGTAAATCTGCTTCTATTTTCTACGTTAAAGATAATGGTGCTATTCAAGAATTTGATGATGCATTAGAATTGACTCGATTCTTAGAAAGTGCAATTGCTAAATTAGATGCTCTTGGATACTTATATGAAAAAGGTACCAATGCAGCTGAGACTGTAATTAAATGGACTTTACGTCTATATAAGGATATCCTTACATACCGTATTCCAGCTTTACATACTATCGATAAATCTTGTCTAGTAACTGCATCTGAATTGGAACAAAATGAGTTGAAGAATGTAGCTCATCATTTAACTCGTATTGATGATTCTTTCTTAATTCAAGAATCTGGTATTCTTATGAATACTCCTGATAAGAAAGAAGCTGTTGATAAACTAAATGAACGCAAATCAGTTAAAGAATTCTTTGATACTTTTGCAGAAACTGTCGCTATCGGTAAGACTGCTAAGACTGTTAGAGAAGCTTATGATTTATTCTTCAAAGCCAATAGTGAGATGAGTCAAATCAAATATTATCTAGAAAATAATAAGCTTGATGCAAAGACAGCTAAGGATTTGGACAGATTGTATTGTCGATATGATATCATCAGGACTTCCTTACATAATAAGATCTAATATCTTAATATAACTGAGAGTACCCAATATTGGGTACTCTCCTTTTTATCGCTTAAATATTAATTTTAATATTCAATATAACAACTTAGTAAAAGTAATTATAAGCGAAAGCTTATTATTGTATTTAGTAATAAAATTATATTTTAGGAGGCTATTATCATGGCACTAGGTGACAACAACAATCGTGAATTAAGACCAACAGTATACTCTGGTTATTCTTTCTACAACACTCGTTCTGAGAAAGCTAAATCTCGTATGAATTTCTCTATGTGGAAAAATACTATTAAACTTTCTATTGAACGTATGGTAAAAGAATCTACTGATGGTTACAGTGCTGAATTTGATACAGAAAATCCAGCTTTATTATACTTAACTGCTTCTAAAGCATTAGTATTAGCTGATCTTCTTAAAGCATATTTACGTGACCCAGAACAATACTCTGGTTTTGGTGTAGAATCTGCACGTGCAATCATTACTATCACTCGTGAAGGTGATGATGACGTTCTTACAGTATCTACTAAAAACGGTTCCGAAATCGGTGATGGTTTATCTTATGTATTAAATCATTCTTTCCCTGTAATTGAAAAAATTAAAGAAGATGGTAGCATCTCCTATAATAATTCTTTTGCTTCTTCTACAGATCTCAAACAATTGATCTTCCAATTAGATGATTATGTACATGCAATGAATAATGCTATTGCATTCTCTGTTATTGATAACTTAGCTAGAAATACGCAATCCAAATATAGCTTCTTAAAAGAAGCATTGAATGGTGGTTCTTCCTATGGTAGCAATAATGGTGGTAGCCGTTACGGTAAAGGTTCTGCAAGTCAAAACAACGAAATCGACGACTTAGATGATTTCATGTAATAATATATACTAAAGAAGATAAAGTGGAGAGTATACGATATTCGTATACTCTCTTTACTTCGTCTAGGTAGGTTTATATGGATACTACGATAAAATATGTAACTAAAAACTTTATTGAATTTGAAGTATTATTTGACCTAGATTTAGCTGTAGCTCAGTATATATTACTGAATACTAAGAATGATAAATATATAGATAAATCAATAAGGGAATCCAAGGTAGAGATTACCAATAATTATCTTAAGAATAAACTCCTATATAGAAAATATGATAATCCACTATCTGCAGTACTGGATTCTAAATATAAAGATAGCTTCGACGACATACTGGAAACTATTATGAAAGATCACGCTGATGAGATATACGATAGAATTGTTCCGACCGATCTATTACAAGCTATAAATGCTATGGGAGTAGCTGACGATATCATTAAATCTAGAATCAAATGTGACAATGAAAAACAAGTCAATATAGTTAAAAAATATTCTGAGGTATTAGAGATAGTTAGGATCAATGAATTATTCGAAGATTCTACTTCTCTATTTATCAAATACCTCAATAATATTAAATATTATGCTCCTATTGGTGGTAAATACATTTATATCGTTAAAGGTAATTACAATCTAGGACCTAATTATCTTCCTAGTCCAGTTGTAACTGTATTAGGGGAGCAAAATGTAATTCGGATGGTTGATATTTATTCTAATATCACTATTCCTGAAGTAAACTTGGAGGATTATATAAATGAATACAGCAAGAATTAAAGCGGTTTCTAATATTATACCGAAAGATGTACTTCGTGAAGTACAATTAGAAACTATTGAACGTATAGCTACTGCTTTGGCTAACTCATACGGTCCAGCTGGGTCTACTACACTTATCCGTAAGGGTGATGATGTAAAAGGTTCTGGTGTAACAGCGTATACTAAAGATGGTCATAGTATTTTAGGTGCTATTAAGTTCAATAAGCCTATCGAAATGAGTATTCTTGATGATCTTAAAGATATTACTCGTAATACTGTTAAAACTGTTGGTGATGGTACCACTTCTGCCGTAATTCTTTCTTATGAAATCTTCCGTGCATTAAATGAAATAATTAATGAACATTCTGAATTCACAGAAAAAGCAGTTGTTGCTGAATTACAACGTGTAGTAAAAGATATCACAACCATAATTGAACACAGTAGTCAAAAACCAACTATCGAAAAGATCTATCAAATTGCTTTGACTTCTACAGATGGTAATGAAGAAGTTGCTGACTCTATTCGTAAAATCTATGAACAATTTGGTCTTGGTGTTTATATTGACGTAGGTATTTCTAATACTACTAATCATATGGTTAAAACTTATGAAGGTTTGACTATTGACGGTGGTTATTTCAATCCATGCTTCATAAACCGTGCCAAAGACGCTGTTTCTGAACTTCAAAATCCTAATATTTACATTTTTGAAGATCCTATTGATAATAACTACACACTAAATCTTTGCTATAAGATTGTAGAACAAAATTTGATTGCTCCATTAACTAAATACAACACTTTGGTTCAACAAGGTAATCAAAGTGAAGCTGATGCTGTAATTGCTAATGAACTTAAGGCAACTGCAATCATTACTCCTACATTTGGTCGTGATATTCGTTCCCAAATGGATAATATCATTGATATGATGAGTAGTTCTAAAATTGAACAACGTGCTCCATTAACTATTATCACTGGTATGACTGATGTAGATCGTCTTGCTGACTTAGCTGCTATGACTGGTGCTAAGACAATCAAGAAATATGTAGATCCTGAAGTTCAAAAATCTGATGTAGAAAAAGGTATTGCTCCTACATTGGATAATGTAGCTACTGATTTCGGTGGTAAAGCTGAATTATTAGTTGCAGATACTAAAACAACTAAAGTCATCAATCCAGAATTGATGTTTGTAAATGATGATGAAGGTAAACGTGTATTCAGTAATGATTATAATAACCTTTTAGCATCTTTAGAAGCACAATTAGCTCAATTAGATACTGTAAAAGAATCTGCTACAGAAGTAAATACTCTACGTCGCCGTATTCAATCCTTAAAATGTAATATGGTTGATTATTTAATCGGTGGTGTATCTTATACTGACCGTGATGCATTAAAAGATGCTGTAGAAGACGCTGTTCTTAACTGTCGTTCTGCTGCTAAAGAAGGTATTGGTTATGCTGCCAACTTCGAAGGTCTTCGTGCATCTCATGAAGTATCTGAAGTAACTTCTAATCTAAGTCCAATCCGTGAAGCTGTAAGCTCTGCTGTATTTAAAGCATATGCTAATACAGTTGCTCGTATTTACGTAGATTATATGGCTACTGAAGGTATTGAACAAGATGAATTGATTAAGAAACTTATCGAATTAAATAAACCAATCGATGTAACTGGTAATAATCGTGAAGTATTATCTTCTATTAAAACAGATCCAACTACATTACAAGCTATTGTGGACATCGTGGGGTTGATGTTCAAAACAAACCAATTCTTATGTCCAATTCCAGATATGAATACATATACTGCGAATTAATTAAATAAAACCATGTAAGGGAGGGATATAATGTCCGTCGAAACAACATTCGCTAATTATATTAGACGACCTGGTATTGTCGGGAGTACCACACCACAAATTAAACTAATTGAAATGGATGCTCGTCAACGTTATGAACGTATATTGATGAGAGAAGGCGGTAGTCTTAAATTCTATCAATTTAAAGACGATAAAAACGACACTTATTATATCCACATCAAAGTTCCATCTGAAGTATTAGATAAATTCTATTATGACGTAGTAATTAAATTCTGTGGTCATACGGGTACTGAATCTTACCCTACCCTTACTAACTATAATATCCAAGTCTTTTCAAATGACCCTGCTTTCTGTTATACATATGCTTACGTATTCAATAAAGAGGGCTTGTTAATTAAAGACTTTGCAGACAAAATCGGTCCAGACTTCTTAAAAGCCAAACCTAGAGAACGTAATCCGAAAGAAACTTTCGGATTCGTTAAATCTCTATACTTTGCTTACTTCTTTATGGAGCAAAAGAAGTTATTCGAAAAACGTTGGTGGGATAAAGCTAAGCCTTATAAAGCTGATCTTATATCCCGCAATATTATGAAGGCAGATTCTAAGATTGTTAAGCGTCAAAGAGAAGCTGAACAAGCTAGAAAAACAGAGAAGGCTACTAAACAGACTCCTCAACCTCCTAGAAATACTTTTGTTGGTACCGATCATGTTAAACCAGCTAGAGTTGCTAGTGGTGTACGAAAAACAGGGACTGTTAAAACTACTAAAACAGTACGTACAACAAAGGCAATTCGAAAAAGATAATTTGGCTGTATATTATAGAAATGAAGAAGGTTATTTGTAGTATTTTTAAATAACCTAAAATCCAATTAGGAGGGTAAAATGGCAAAGGAATTAAAGAACGTTTTTATTGATCTCGGTGAAGCTCAGCCATTCGTCTATGTAGATGACTGGGTTCCACAACCAGAAGATTTTATCTTCACTACATCAAAAGGTTTAATACAATTAAACGACATTGCTAAGATCTATGGGCTAGAAGATAATCATCCAATTACTTTCTATTCGATGGCTAGTAAGAAATGTTACAATGGTGCCACAGTAGTAAAACCAAATGGAGATGTTTCTATAGGTTTCCGTGATCACTGTATTCATTACTTGAACTATTTCGAAAAGTTTTATGATACAGAACACACAGTAGTAAATATCTTAGCACAATTAAAGTATCTAATTGAATATCATGAAGGATATAATGAAGATATGTTGGTATCGGATATCCAACGTTACTTCATCTCTAAAGAGAGCAATCCAGTATTACACTATGATATTCACAGATTTGTAAGGGATAATTATAATATTCATTTAACGTATAAGAATAAGAATAATCCTTGTTTAGAATATAGAGATTATCATGCTTGTATTTTGTTTGAAATCTCTATTCTACAAAATATGGTTATTCCTACTCTTATTCATTTCTCTTATCTGCATCAATACACAAACCAAGATATTCAAAGACTCTTATTGAGAGTATTCGATAATATCTTATTTGAAGTAGATAATAAATACAATGTTGATATGGCTTCTAAGTTATTTGAAACCATCTTGACAAATGTAAACAAAAATAAGAAGGGTAATCCAGTGTTATGGGATATGCAAGAAATCCGAGCTCGTAATCCTATCTCACATGCAATGGAAACCCAACAAAATATTTTGGTACAAATCATTCCAAAATATTCATTCAAAGAAAATATCATCTCGTTTAACTTCTTCTCTATTCAAAATGATTTGAATAATAAAGTTCTACGTGCTAAGTATGAATATGCTTTAGCATCAGTATCTTCTTCCAATGTAGATGAAGATAATAACTCTGAAGCAGATAAATTTGAAGCTCACTTAGCTAAGATGAATGAATCAGCAGTTATTCAATCTTCGTTGAATTGTAATCAAACAATCCAACGTATTGAAGCTCTATATGGTCCATTCTCTGAAGATGAAATCCAGTTCTATATGAAAGAACTTGGTAAAGAAGGTAAGAATATTAAGAACCAATTCCAATTCAATTTGGTTTCTTATTTATTCTTAAAAGAGTTTAAAGATATTCAAGCAGTTAAGCTAGTTACATTTAGACAATACGTAATTATGCTATTGGCTGCTAAGAAGTATCTTATCTCTGCAGGACAATCTTTATTACCATATATTATTGGTGGTAGAGTAGAAAAGATTGTTAGTCGTAAGACTGTAAATAAGAAGATTCTTCAAAAGATTCAATTCTCTGAAAACTATCCTAAAATAGTTGCTAAATACAATAATAAGAAAATCCAAGAAGAAATCATCTTTAAAACAATCTCTCAAATCTTAGCCTCTGATTTCAGAAATATTGACTTCTATAATCAAGAGCTTAATGGAATCAAAATTCAATGTATTCCAGAAAAGATTTCTGAAGAGTTGCTTCAATATATTCTGTTAATTTAAGATAAATATTTCCAGAGACTAATATTAGTCTCTGGACTTTTATCTGCTGAATGGAGGTGAGATTATGGATATGCAAGAAGAATTGAAATATTATCTAATGAGTATATTTCAAGACGCAAGATCTGCTTCTAATGGAAGAGAAGTTGTTATTAGATGTCGCTTTTGTGGTGATAGTAAGAATAAACAGTCTCGACATTTGTACTTATCTCTAGGAGATTCAACTAAAGGTATACCACCGATGTATCATTGCTTTAAGTGTAATGAGAGCGGTGTATTATCTAAAGATGTAATTAGAGAATTAATGGTTTATGCAGATACTTCTGAAGTATTGTATAAACTAGATAAGTTTAATGCAGAGATATTTAAGAACGCTAAATACAGACCAGTTAATAATACATATTATCTGAATCAAAGTTATCCGTACAATGATACGGTATATAATAAGAAGAAAATTGAATACATTTCTAACCGCCTTGGAATAGATTTTTCTTATGGTGAAATAATCTCTAACAAAATAATACTTGACGTAAAAGAATTATTAGGTTATAATAAGATTAACGTCGAGGGTCGATTCAGTGATCTTATCGACTATGCTTCATTGAATTCTATTGGTTTTCTTAGTATGAACAATAGTTTCATTACTCTTAGAAATCTCCGTAAGAATCCACCAAGACAGTTTAACTTCAGATATATGCAGTATAATGTTTTCAATTCTTTTGAATCAGGGAATAAGTATTATTGCATACCATCTATGATAGACGTAATGTCAAATGAACCAGTACATATTCGAATTGCAGAGGGGGCTTTCGATATATTGTCTGTTAAGTATAATCTTTGCAGAGGTATCACTGATCAACAGATGTTTATTTCCGCAAATGGTAAGGGATTTAGCAGCGTAATTAAACATGTTTTAACTACGTATTCTATACCCAATTTAATTTTAGACCTGTATTTAGACAACGATTATGGTAATGATTACGCCATATGGAATTGTAAAAAAGCACTAGAATTAAATATACCAGTATACTTACACAGGAATGGTTTTGAAGGTGAAAAAGACTTTGGAGTTCCAGCCAATAAAATCCGTGAGCAAATTCTGAAAGTTTAAGTAAACTTTTTTTGTTTAGCGGAAGGGAAGTGTTGTTTTAATGAAATCTCCAAAAGAGCTTTTACGGGGAGTGTCTAATTGGATGATCTTCGCAGCAAATGTCAGAGTAACTCAGAAGGAATTCTGTGTTATTTTCTTATGCTACCTTATTTCACTTTTAGCATTCCTCTTCTCTATTCTTGCTTTTATGTCTTTACGTTGTAATGGAAGCGTTTCTGTAGTATGTCCATTCGTAATACTTGGTATTATAGTGGCTATTACTCTCTTCATCAAATCGTTTAAATTATACGAAGAATTTAATAATAGTAAGGATTAAAAAAATAGGTCACGCCCATAGGCAATATTGCCTATGGGTACTTTTATTTTCTTAGGAAGGAAAACAAAACATGAAAACATGTGTAACAGTTTACGACACTCATTTAGTTAGATATTATCTCCCAACTACTAAAAGAGAAAAACTTGGGTTTATGATATTATCTGATATAGAAACAGAGAAACTAATAAACTTAAATTTAGTTGCCCATATTCTTCATAATCATATCTGGTACGGATATGAAGGTATCTATGTATATATTTATTCTAACGGCACACATCAATTATTTATTGATAATGGTACTGAAGAACAAAAGAGTTTGTACTTCAGAGATACCGTAAATAATATCCCAGCTGAAATAGTAATCCTAGCTAAATATATCTTCGAAGGAAAATATAGAAAAGCTGCTAGAATTATTAAACAAGCTAGACTAGATGCAAGTCTAAGTGAACTACTTAGAATTCCATTGGCTAGATATTATAATGGTATTAATTTCCCATTAGAAGAGATAAGAGACATTTGTAAATAATTTAAGGAGAAAACAATGAAAACAAACTTTCTTAAAAAAAGAAACAGTAGTAGCTGTATATGGTTTCGAAACTTTAATGGTTGCTTATTTGATCCTAGATCAATTCAACCACACAGATGTAGATTATTATCATTATGATTTCAGAGATAATGATTTCAACTTGACTAAAATGGTTAATGGTAACGAAGAAGAATCTTACGTAACTTTATTTACAGAGATTCCAGATTTTATAGCAGTACTAGCAAATGCTATTGTATATGGTAAAATCCATAAAGCTGTACGTATCTGTAAAAAGAATGGCTTACCATTGAAGCTTAATAAGTTAATGAATACATACTTACTATTAACTCGAGAAGGATTTGAATCTCGAACTAAGTTATACAAATTATTTACACTTCGATAAAATAGAAAAGAAAGTGAGGTAGCCAATATTGGCTACCTCATATCCTTCTTTTATTTTTTTCTTTACTATGAAGTGAAACCCGTGGCAAGAGAGTCTCAATTATATGTTAGACTGTAATAATAAGCGGTTGATTTCTATTAGCCGCAGATACATAGTTATCTTCAAGCTTTTGAACGATATCATCACGCTTATTAGCCCAATCTTGTAAAGTATCCAATGGTAATTCTGTAGTAGCATAAGAAGTACTTACATTAGTGAAGTATTTCAAGTTATTATAAACAAATGTAGCTACATCAGAAGTTGCTAGATTTTCAAATATCTCCATCTTAGATGGCTCTATCGTCATTAGGTTCTTAGAATGTTTGACGTATAGATTAATTGGAATAGATTTAAGAGTTTCTAATTGGTTATTGGATAACTGAGAAGCTAATCTAATTTTATTAGGAGCTTCAAATTCTGGATATATACCAGCTTTATAAATACTAGCATGGTTAGTAAGCATTTGGTTCATCATAATATCTTCTACGTTCATTTGTGTAGTAAACATATCGAATGTACTAAAGAACCCAGTACCGAACCCAAAGGAAGGATACATAGTACTTAATAATCTCCAGTCGATGTCCCCACAGCCAATAATCTTTACAGATGAGCATGTTGCTTCATCAATAAGATAGTAAGGACCTTTACGTCTATCTCCAGTTAAATAATAAGTCATCTTATATGGAAAGTAACGACTAAATGTATCCAATGTTTCATTAGAGATTACTTCTTCCATCCATACATCTTTACCCATTTCATCAGGTAAGTTAAGTACACGGGTACCTAAACGACGTTCTATTTTATTTAATAGATTTGTGGTAGCATTCATCATTGGCATATCTTTATCACCTCAATTCTATGTGGTAAATAAAATATATAGAGTACCCAATATTGGGTACTCTAATTATATTCTTTTAGAAACGATCGCAGAACTTATCGATCTTAGCACCTACATAGTCTTCAATAGGTACAACGATAACATTATAGTTTTCGTCTACTAATTGAAGGTTATTACCCTTACGAGTAATATTGGTGAACTCTTGATCAAAAGCTTCACACATAGCGTTTAAGTTATAAGATTCTTTCATAATAACTTTACGCACTTCATCGTTAATGATAGGAGAGACAGCAGATTCAACCATTAAGCTGTTGCCAGACTCAACAATTTTACGTTGCATGTCTTCATTCATATTAGTCAATTTAAGATCATCCATGAATGCAGATTCAGTTACAATGTGATCTGTATAAGCATCTGGATAAGAAGGGAAGTATACACGGTCATAACAAATGATACGTAAGTTAGTAACTTGATTACGACCACCATTATTCTTAATAGAACCAATAGAACGTAAAGAGAAGGATGGTAATTGACCATCTTTCAAGTCTTCGTTAAAACTACGACCTAGTTCATTATTAGTACCACGGAATTGTGCTTTTACTAAAGGTCCTTCCATCCAGAGTTTAGTAAACCATACTTGTTCTAAAGTACCATCTACTTTTTGTTGACGAGATAGATTTAAATCTAATGGATGACCAGCTTCGCCTTTGAAGTTACCAGTAGTAACCAATTCACGAATACGATCACTGTAGATTTCACTATGCAAGTCTTCTGTAGAATAGAAACGGCGGTTACGGTTTTCTTTCTCACCAACTTGGAGAACACCTTCAGCAGTAACGAAACCGTTTCTATTGATATTTACAGTTTCACAAGAAACAACTTTTTCTGCAGCTTCATTAATGACAAACACTACTGGTTTTTTCATCTATAAGCCTCTGAATAATTTATTTACGAGTAAATTTCTTTTTAGAATCATCGATAACTTTAACAGAGTCTTCTTCCTTTTTAGTTTCTTCTTCTACTAAGTCTTTAACTTCAGTCACTGCTGGAGTTTCTTTTGGAGCTGTTTCTTTTTTGTTTTCTACAATCTTTTGGATAGTAGATTTAGATTCAGCTTCAATAGCAGAGTTATCTCCATTAGGACCTACAGAGTAGATTTTAAACTTAGGAAGTTCTTGTTTATCATCGTCATCGAGAATAGAAACTTCGTCATCTCCGTCAAGATCTTTATCATAGTTATCAAAGCCCAATTGGACTGTTGTACCATCATCAAGAACTTCTTCAACTAAGATGCGTTGTTGTAAGCATTTGCGGATAGTATCAGTATCTAATTCAATACCGTTAGCTGGTCCGCTAAAGTTAATACCATCAATATATGCTGGTTGAGCAGCATACACATTTACTGTTTTAATCATAGTTATAATCCTCCTAAAGAAATATTACTATTTACCGATTTCCATTTCTTCGATAGAAGGATCTAAATCATAATCCCAGAAGGAATCTTTGAAAATATTGTCAGGAACAGTATCTTCTTTTTTGAAATCGTCGTTTAAATTCTTTTCATCGGAACCAACTTCTGGACCTTTGTAACCGAATTCAACATCGTCAGCATTGATACCAGCACCATCGAATGTGTTCATAGTATCAACTTTATTTAAGTCCATTTCTTGACAAACTTCTTGAGCTTGTTCAACGAAATTCAATTTCATGGATTCGTCCATCTTGAAAACTCCTTTATCATCATCGTCATCTTCATGATCGTCATCATGATCAGAATCGTCATCATCGTCGTCAGA
>ENA-OWLE01000019-OWLE01000019.1-metagenome-genome-assembly--contig:-NODE-19-length-26718-cov-4.662154_pt1 | contig 26718 bp, 26 predicted proteins | sample MGYA00245345_ERZ651094 | MGnify/ENA primary metagenome ERZ651094 (study PRJEB26857, sample SAMEA4031770) | metagenome | biome: human; feature: oral; material: saliva | place: Philippines | collected 2014 | study... | reverse complement strand
AAAACAGCGAAAAACGTCAATCACGTCCACGTCGTCCAAAACGTCAAGAAAAACGTGACTACGAACTTCCAGAAACTCAATCTGGATTCTCAATGGCGGATCTTTTCGGAGATATCGAATTGTAAGATAATAAAGAGGCATGGAAACATGTCTTTTTTTATATTTTAGAGTATGCTATAATAGTATACTGTTAGCACCCTTAGTGTAATGGATATCACGTAAGATTCCGGTTCTTGAGATAGGGGTTCGATTCCCTTAGGGTGCAAAGAAAAAACGTTGAGAGAGTAGTTCTTTCAGCGTTTTTTAGTTGTTAAATCTAGCAAGAGTGCTCTGCAAATTCAGGGAATCTCAGAAAAGGTAAATGACATAGAGTATTTTTAGAGTTTAGGAAGAAAGTCATTGAAGAGTAATTTGTAATAATAAGCGTATTATCTATTTCTGTAAATTGGGTAGTACGGTAGATGCTAATAAATCGTACATAGTCTATACTTTTGTGTATATCTTGGTAATCTTTTGCTATTTATTAAAAATTTTGTTATAATAATCAGTATCTCATATTGGGGTCGTTACGGATTCGACAGGCATTATGAGGCATATTCTGCGACTCGTGTGGCGACGTTAACGCTCAGTTAAATATAACTGCAAAAAATACTAATTCTTACGCTGTAGCAGCCTAAACACCTGCTCGCGTGACTTCTAGCAGATTGCTTATGTTTGCTTAGAGGTTTTATTGATTTATAAGCTACGTTTGACCATTGCCTAGCTGGTCGAAAAGAGATTTATAGGCTCGCATATAGAAGGCTTGAGTTATGTGTCGTCTATCTGTTAAATGAAAGACATAACCTATGGTTGTAGACGAATATGTTGGCAGATGTTTGGACGTGGGTTCGACTCCCACCGGCTCCATAAAAACTTGAGGCGTTAGCCTTTTATTTGTGTATAGGAACTTATTATGAAAAAACTTTTGTCTTTGACCGTTTTAGGTCTATCACTTTTTACCCTAGCTGCTTGCGGAAATTCTTCGTCCAAGACTGAGACGAAAGGATCTTTGGATAATGAAGCATCTAAGATTTTAACTGTTAAGCATGGAAATGTTCGTCAGAACTTTGATAAGATTACCATGGCAAACGCTTCTCAGGAGTTTTCTGGGGGATCAAACCTTGATAGTTTGAAGGGTTGGTTTGGTGAGCCAACATCAACTAGTCAGGAGCAGGCAGGAGACGCCACGCTTGATGTCTATAATTGGCAGTTTGATAATGTTGTTGTTACAGCAAAACTCTTTAACAATAGTACCGTTGTTAAGTCAATTTCAAATTTCTCTTTCGTTCGTGATCCTAAAATCACTTTGAAAATGTATGAAGATCTTAAAAATGGAACTAGCTATGATAATGCGGTCAAAACACTTGGGGCACCAGATGTTTATTCTATCGCTGTTTCTTCAGATGCGACAATGACACAAGCACTCTGGTCATCTAACCTTGTAGCTAAGAAAGGGGAAACAGGTAGCCTTACTCTTAACTTTAAAAATGGTGCCTTGGAAAACAAATCTCAAGCAAATTTGACTAACAAGTAATCACACTAAAAGATGCCTTTCTAAATCAATGAAGGCATTTTTTTGTTATAATAAAAGGAGTGATTAAAATTGTGGAGATGTAATGACTAAAAAAAGGATATTTTTTATAGGAATAGCAGGTTTGATGCTGGTATTCTTATGGCCTCTTTTAAATAACTTTATTCCCTTAATCAAGGAGTGGACCAACGCTAAGCACGATCAAGACTTTTTAAGAGAAGTTTTTAAGCAGGCAAATTTTCAAAATGCACTTATCCTTATTAGCCTCATGATTCTGTCATCAGCTATTCCTGGAGTTTCAAGTTCTATTTTTTGTATTTTTGTTGGGCTACTTTATGGCCCTTTACTTGCAATTCCCATGAATATTATAGGCAATACTTTTGGGAATTTGACTAGTTTTGAAATTTTAAGAAGACTTGAAAAGTCTGAGAAGTCTAAACGTATGGAGAAACTCCTAAATTATATTGACTCCTTTAAACATCGCTTTATTGGTATTTCGCTAGCATTCTCTATTCCTTTTATCCCATCAGCTTTAGTCAATTATGCTTGTGTTCAGATGAAATTTCCCACAAGGACAAGGATTTTAGCGACACTAATTGGAGTGACGCCACTCTCCATTGTTTATGCAGTCAGTGGGACTTTGTTACTTAATATGCGTCCAATCCGACTACCATTAGTAGCAATACTTGTCCTCTTGTTGTTTATCTCACTAGTAATTTACTGCATCCATTTTAGGAAGGAAAAAAATGAGCTTCATTCAAGTAACTAAAGAAGAATTTAATACACATGCTCAACAGGTTTCTGAGCGTTCTTTTATGCAAACTGAGGAAATGGCTAAGCTTCTTGAGAAACGTGGATTTAGCATTAGCTATGTTGCCTGGAAAGAAGGTGACCAAATAGAAGTTTCAGCGATTGTCTATAGTATGCCTATGACTGGTGGGCTTCGTATGGAGGTGAATTGTGGACCTATTCACTCAAGTGTGGCTCATCTAAGTGATTTTTACCAAGGTTTGAAGGACTATGCTAAGACAAACGGTGCTCTTGAACTGTTAATCAAACCTTATGATACTTATCAAACCTTTGATAGTAATGGTGAACCAACAAGTGGTGAGCAGCAGCAATTGATTAGCCAATTGACTAACCTAGGTTATAGTTTTGATGGTTTGCAGACAGGGTATCCTGGTGGTGAGCCCGATTGGCACTATGTTAAAGAATTGTCTGGGATTGAAGAAAAAGATCTCATCAAATCATCCAGTAAAAAAGGGAAACCTCTTGTAAAAAAAGCCAAAACATTCGGGATTAAACTGAAAAAATTGAAACGTGATGAGTTATCTATTTTTAAAGAAATCACTTCAGCAACCTCAGATCGTCGTGAGTACAGTGACAAATCCCTAGATTATTACCAAGATTTTTATGATGCTTTTGGTGAAAATGCAGATTTTATGGTAGCTACCCTGAATTTTCAAGATTACTTTGATCATTTGGAGAGTGATCAGGCGAAGTTGGGAGCTAGGATTGTCAAATTGCAAGCTGATTTAGAGGCTAATCCAAAATCTGAGAAAAAACAAAACCAATTGAGAGAGCTATCAAGTCAGTTTGAGACTTTTGATGTTCGCAAGGGCGAAGCAACTGCCTTTATTGACAAGTATGGTCAAGAAGATATTGTCCTAGCCGGAAGTCTCTTTGTTTACACACCTCAAGAGGCAGTCTATCTTTTCAGTGGCTCTTATCCTGAATTTAATAAGTTTTATGCCCCAGCACTCTTGCAAGAGTATGTGATGACACAGGCTATTAAACGTGGTATTGGTTTCTATAATTTCCTTGGTATTATGGGAATTTTTGATGGTTCTGATGGGGTTTTACGATTTAAACAAAACTTTAATGGTTACATCGTTCGTAAGATGGGAACTTTCCGTTATTATCCACAACCGCTTAAATATAAAGTGATTCAAGGAGTTAAGAAACTTCTTGGACGTCATTAAGTCTCGGAGGGCTTCTATTAGAGTCCTCTTTCATTATAGTTTCTGTTTATGGAATTACTCCATGTATAAAAGATTCTGGAGAAAGAAGGAGGTAGTTTGATGAAATTGGCACTATTAGGTACTGGAATGATTGTTACAGAGGTCCTTCCTGTGTTAACGACTATTGAGGGAATTGAGCTAGTGGCTATAATGTCGACGCCACGATCACTTGATAAGGCTGAAGCTTTAGCCAAGCAATATGCTCTAACTCAGGTGACAAGTGATTATGAAGCAATCTTGGCCAATCCAAATGTTGATACCATTTATGTTGGAACACCTAATCATACCCACTATGACTATGCCAAGCAAGCACTTCTAGCTGGTAAGCATGTCATCTGTGAGAAACCTTTTACCCTACATTTGGAAGAGTTTGAAGAGCTGGCTAAGCTTGCCCAAGAAAAAGAGCTTCTCTTGATGGAAGCTATAACCAATCAATATCTGGAAAATTTTAACCTTATCAAGGACTCCTTATCTGAAATTGGTGATATCAAAATTGTTAACATCAATTATTCCCAATATTCGTCACGTTACGATGCCTTTAAGCGAGGAGAGATTGCTCCTGCCTTCAACCCTGAAATGGGTGGTGGAGCGCTAAGAGATCTCAATATTTACAATATTCACCTTCTTGTTGGTCTTTTTGGAAAGCCTAATCATGTGGAATATCTACCTAATGTGGAGCGAGGAGTGGATACTTCAGGGATTCTAGTTTTGGACTATGGTAACTTTAAGGCTGTTGCCATTGGAGCAAAGGACTGTAGTGCTGACATTCGTTCAACTATTCAAGGCGATAAGGGAGCTATTACCATTTTTGGTGCAACCAACACCCTTCCTGAAATTGGTCTTACTCTTAATGGTCAAGAAGAGACTGTGACTAATCTTAATAGCCCAAATCATCGTATGTATGATGAATTTGTAGCTTTTGAAAAAATGATTACGACAATGGATTTTGAAAGTATTGCCAAGCAGTTGGAGCATAGTCGTCAGGTTATGGAAGTCTTGGACCAAGCTTCTAAAGTTTTGTAACAGACTAAAAAAACAAGCAGTGTTATTATTAACCATTGCTTGTTTTGAATTTATACAGTTGTTGGGAATGAGATCTCAATCAATTTATCAGTATGTACTGTTCTGAGTTTGTCCATCAAAACGATATCTTTGTCAATTTTTCGTTTGAGGAAGAATTCACGGATAAGTTCCAATTCATTATCCTTAACAGCACGGTGTTTATTTGAAATTAGAAGTTCATAATGCTTTGGTGCTTGTGTAAAGACAACGTCTGTATTTCCAGCAGAGTATGTCTCTACGAGAAAGGCATCTGTGTTATCAAGTTGATTTTGAACTAGTTCTTGATGGGTACGGGTCGTATTAATGAGTTTCATAATTTCCTCCTAGGATTTGGCAGTTAGAGTGTTGCTTGCTTTCCATTGTTCGATTCCCCATTTATGGCTTCCACGTTTTAGCTTGGCAATTGCTTCATCAATTGGAAACCATGCCAGGTTGTTGAAATCTTCGAGGGGCTTACCAATCTCTGAAAAATCTACAACTTCATAAATGTAGGCTGGATTGTAATAGTAAGTGTCACGGTGGCTTGAATAGAAGTATTCGTCAGCTTGTCCATAGTACTGACCTAAAGTGGCCGTGAACCCAAGCTCTTCAATTAATTCGCGTTCTAATGCGCTATTGTGATTCTCGCCCGCTTCGATTTCTCCACCAGGGAGAAACCAAGCTCCATTAGGAGCCTGCACTAAAATGATTTTTGTCTTGTCTTGGTTAGGAATGACAGCATAAACACCGTAACGTGTTTGATAATGAGCTCCCTCAACCTTGTCACCAAATGTTGGATTCATGAGTTGCTCCTTAGGTTTATTTGCCTATATTATACTAAAAAAATCCTCATTTTCCTATTGATTTAGACAGAATTAGGGATAATTTTGCAAAGAGAAAAGGTAAAAGTATAAAAAACCAAGTCATTTCGACTTGGTTCCTTTCCTTAGTTAGTTTCTTTTGATATTTCAGTTTTCTGAGAAGCTTTTTCAGCTTTTTTAGCAGACTTAATGGTGATATGACCCTTTGAGGTCATGACTGCCTTGAGATCTTTTTCATTTGGATTTTCAAGGTAGAAGTCTGTAATGGCATCTTCAATGTAGTCTTGGATAGTACGACGTAATGGTCGAGCACCCATCTTAGGATCATAACCAAGGTCAACCAGTTTTTCCTTAACCTTATCAGTCACACTGAGGTGGATACCGTTGTTTGCCAAGCGTTGGTTGACGCTATCAAGCATGAGGTCCACGATAGTAAGGAGATTTTCCTTGCTGAGGGCAGAGAACTCAATAATACCGTCAAAACGGTTCATGAATTCAGGGCTGAAGAAGTCTCCGAGTTGGTTGAGAACCGAATTAGTACGATTTTCACGAGCAGCTCCAAAACCTACACTAGCTTCCACTTTACCAGTACCAGCATTTGAAGTCATGATGATGATGGTATCTTTGAAACTTACAGTGCGCCCTTGACCATCAGTCAAACGACCATCGTCAAGTACCTGAAGGAACATGTGAAGCACATCTGGGTGAGCTTTTTCAACCTCATCAAGAAGAATGAGTGAATAAGGGTTACGGCGGACTTTTTCAGTTAACTGCCCAGCTTCGTCGTAACCGACATATCCCGGAGGGGCACCGACCAATTTAGCAACAGCGTGTTTTTCCATGTATTCTGACATGTCGAAACGAATCATACTATCAGCTGAACCAAAGAGCTCGATAGCCAACTGTTTAGAGAGCTCAGTTTTACCGACTCCTGTAGGACCTACAAATAGGAAGCTACCAATTGGGCGGTTTGGTGCACCCAGTCCAACACGATTACGGCGGATAGCTTTGGCAATCTTATCAACAGCGGCATCTTGGCCAATAACGTGCGACTTAAGGTCATCGGCGAGGTTGAGAAGTTGAGATTGTTCTTTTTCTTTTAAATCACCGACAGGAATATTGGTTTTTTGTTCGACAATGGCTTCGATATGTTTTTCTGTAATGATAGGCATATCTTGGTCTTTGATAGTTTGCTTTTGCATTTCCTTGTATTTTGCAATTTGATCACGGAAATAAGCAGCTTTTTCAAAGTCTTCGTCACGAGTAGCCTGAGCTTTAAGATTTTCTGCCTCGATCAAACGTTTATCGATATCTTTAGGATCGATAAAGTTGAGGGTTAAATTCATCTTAGACCCAGCTTCATCGAGAAGGTCGATGGCCTTATCTGGCAAGAAACGGTCCTGAATGTAGCGGTTGGATAATTCTGCTGCTGCAGTAATGGCTTCATCAGTGTATTTGACATGGTGGTAGTCTTGATATTTAGGTTGGATACCACGTAAAATTGTGATTGTTTCCTCAACTGTTGGCTCATCTACCTTAACCGGTTGCATACGACGTTCGAGGGCAGCATCTTTCTCAATGATACGGTATTCGTTGAGTGTTGTTGCTCCAACAAGTTGAAGCTCTCCACGGGCAAGTGCAGGTTTTAAGATGTTTCCAGCATCCATATTGCCATCACCAGCATTACCTGCTCCTACAATTTCATGGATTTCGTCAATAAAGAGGATAACATCCTGACGTTGACGAATTTCTTCCATGAGCTTTTGCATTCGTTCTTCGAACTGGCCACGGATACCAGTCCCTTGAACTAGGCTCACAACATCAAGACGGATAACTTGCTTACCTTGGAGTTTTTGTGGCACATTACCATCAACAATTTTTTGGGCAAGTCCTTCGACTACAGCAGTCTTACCAACACCAGGTTCACCGATGAGAACAGGATTGTTCTTAGTACGGCGGTTCAGAATTTCGATGACGCGAATAATTTCTTCGTCTCGACCAATGACAGGATCAATGTCTCCACGACGAGCAATATCTGTGATATTAATTCCAAATTCTTCAAGAAGGCCTTGAGGTTGTTGAGGAGCTTGTTGACGTGGTCCTCCTGGACGGCCTGGGCCACCGTTTCCTCGGTTTCCTCCCTCTTGTGTTGGAGGTGTATTTGGAAGGTCTCCGTTAGAAGAACGGAAGTTGTTTAGGTCACTGAAGAAATCGTCGAAGAAGTTGGAACCTCCTGCTTGATTGAATTGGTTAAGGGGGTTCTCTGGATCAGATTTCATGATTTTATAACAATTTTGACAGAGGTCAACTTGTTGCTGATTACCATTTACGTTGGTATACAAATGGATACTAGCTTCATTAAGGTTACAGTTTTGGCAGAGCATATCAGTACCTCTTTCTATCTGAGTTGGGAAAGACCTTTATTGAAAATATCTTGGTCAAAAAAGGTCAAATCTATGACTCCATTATAGCATGCAGTAGTTATATTGCAAGCAAAAAGCATCTGTTTTTGGCACTTGGGAAACAAGAGTGCTAAAGTTGAATTTTAATACAAAATCACTTGTTAAAAATGTATAAATATAATATAATGTTTTTATATTATTCAGAATGAAAGAGAGATACCTATGACACAAACTAAATCCTTTTTGAAAGAAATCGACTTTACTAAACAGGAACTAGAGGACTTGATTGATTTATCCATAAAATTTAAACAGTTAAAGAAAGATAGAATTCCGCATAAATATTTAGATGGCTTAAATATTGCCTTGATTTTTGAAAAAACATCGACAAGAACCCGTTCAGCCTTCACTGTGGCCGGTCAGGATCTAGGAATGAATGTAACCTATCTTGGTGCCGGAGACATTCAGCTAGGTAAGAAGGAATCTGTTGTTGATACGGCCAAGGTCCTTGGATCTATGTTTGATGGAATCGAGTACCGTGGTTTTAAACAAGAAGATGTTGAAGATTTGGCTAAGTATTCTGGTGTTCCGGTTTGGAATGGTTTGACAGATACTTGGCATCCAACTCAAATGATTGCCGATTTCATGACTTTGAAGGAGCACTTTGGGACTTTAGAAGGCTTAACCATTGCCTATGTTGGAGATGGGCGAAACAATATGGCCAACTCACTTTTAGTAACTTCAGCTATTTTGGGAGTCAATGTTAAGATTATTGCACCAGAAATACTACAGCCTGAGGATGATATTGTAGCCTTAGCTTATAAACATAATAATGGTGCTGACTTAACCATTACAGATGATATCTCAGAGGTTAAGGGAGTGGATATGCTCTATACAGATGTCTGGGTTTCTATGGGAGAAGAAGTGGACTTTAAATCTCGTATTGATTTGCTTTTACCTTATCAGATAAATGCAGACCTACTTGCTAAGGTTGAAAATCCAGATGTTATCGTTATGCATTGCCTTCCAGCCTTCCATGACCTTAATACCCAAATTGGACAAGAAATGTATGAAAAATATGGTTTGGCAGAGTTAGAAATTACAGATCAGATTTTCCAAAAATACAGTGGCATCATCTTCCAAGAAGCTGAGAATCGTATGCATTCTATCAAGGCTATTATGTACAATTCCTTGAAAAATATTTAAAATTCCCCCATTTTTCCCGTAAGTGTGATAAAATAAGTAAGAAATACACAATTAATAGGAGAAATAACATGGAATCACATTTGGTGAGAATCATTAACCGTCTGGAAATGATGGCGGCTGATGGTGGTAATTTGAAACGTAATTTTGAACGCGAAGGAGTGGTTGTTGCTGAAGTATCATTTAGTAACGATCCTGAAAATGGTCCAGTGTTCACATTGCGTGACGTTGAAGCTCGTGAGTCATACTCATTTGATAGCATCGACTTGATTGCAATGGAAATCTACGATTTGCTTTACTAATAAATCATTTGGAGCCTTAGATAAGGGTCCAAAAATTCAAAATGCCTGAGACTCAATAGTTTCAGGCATTTTTTCAGGGCGAATGTTTCGGTTTATGCTTGTTTTAATTACAAAAAATTGGAGTCACTTCAAAAGTGTTCGTAGAGTTTTTGATGCTAGGTCAATCTTTTATTTTTTATACCGAAATATCGCATTTATAAGAAAAATACTTTATTATTATACAGTCTTCTGATATAATATTGAAGAGTATTAGTAAGGAGTATCTTGATGAATTTTTCATTTCTACCGCAGTTTTGGTCTTACTTTAACTATGGTGTTTTAGTAACAATTATGATTTCAGTTTGCGTGGTCTTCTTTGGAACCATCCTTGGTGTTTTGGTATCCTTGGCCAAACGTTCTGGAATCAAACCATTGGAGTGGTTAGTAAGCTTTTATGTTTGGGTTTTCCGTGGAACACCTATGGTCGTGCAGATTATGATTGCTTTTAACCTCATCCATATGAACCTTCCAACTGTTCAGTTTGGGATTTTGAATCTTGATTTGTCACGTATCGTTCCAGGTATTATCGTCCTTTCTTTGAACAGTGGTGCTTATATTTCTGAGAGTGTGCGTGCAGGTATTGAGTCTATTCCTAAAGGTCAGATTGAAGCAGCTTACTCGCTTGGTATCCGTCCTTGGAATACCATGCGTTATGTGGTCTTGCCTCAAGCTATTAAAAATATCTTGCCTGCCTTGGGTAACGAGTTTGTCACTATTATCAAGGATAGTTCACTCTTGCAAACTATCGGGGTTATGGAATTGTGGAATGGTGCACAAACTGTTGCAACGACAACCTACTTGACTTTGACACCGCTCTTGTTCGCAGCCTTCTATTATTTGATTGTAACAACGGCTATGACTGCACTTTTGAAACAAATGGAAAAACGACTTGGGGAGGGACGTAAATAATGGCAGAAACAATTATTGAGATTAAAAATCTCCACAAGTATTTTGGTAAAAACGAAGTTCTCAAAGGGATTGATTTAGATATTAAAAAAGGTGAAGTAGTAGTTATCATTGGTCCTTCAGGGTCAGGAAAATCAACCTTTCTACGTTCAATGAACTTGCTTGAAAAACCTACAAAAGGTGTTATTTCTTTTGAAGGTGTAGATATTACAGATAAGAATAACGACATTTTTAAAATGCGTGAAAAGATGGGAATGGTTTTCCAACAGTTTAACCTCTTCCCTAACATGACGGTTAAAGAAAACATCACCTTGTCACCGATTAAAACTAAGGGTGTTTCTAAAGCTGATGCTGAAGCAAAGGCTATGGAGCTTTTAGAAAAGGTTGGGTTGAAAGATAAGGCAGATGCTTACCCAACAAGTCTATCAGGTGGTCAGCAACAACGTATTGCGATTGCACGTGGTTTGGCTATGGATCCAGACGTTCTCTTGTTTGACGAACCTACATCAGCCCTTGACCCAGAAATGGTTGGTGAAGTTCTTTCAGTTATGCAAGACCTCGCTAAATCAGGGATGACAATGGCGATTGTTACCCACGAAATGGGCTTTGCCTATGAGGTAGCTGACCGTGTCATTTTTATGGATGGCGGTGTTATCGTAGAAGAAGGCACGCCACAAGAAATTTTCGACAATACCAAGGAAGAGCGTACTAAGGATTTCTTGAGTAAGGTTTTGTAAGATATCTATTAAGTATATAGACATTGTTTGTGAAGACTGGAAGCTTTCCAGTCTTTTTCTGTTTGTGTTCTGCTTTTCTAGAATCATTCTTGTTTAGGATAATATTGCGGAAAAGATGGATAAATATGCTATAATGATGCCGTATCAAAAATAATTAAGTAGGTCAAGAAAAATGCTCATATATGATGCGGCCTTAAAAACACCTTACCGAATTCTTGGCATTAACCTCCCTAAGGATAGTCTTTTGCACTTATCTAATCTAGGGCTGGCTGCCGGTGAAACTATTGAGGTGGTGACTAAGACCAAGAACAGCGCTATTATTATTGTTAAAGGGAGTCGCTTAGCCTTTGATGCTTCGATTCTAGATAAAATTGATTTGGCACCTGCAGAGGAAGACCAGGAAAAAATCCCTCTTTCTGAACTACCAGTTGGACGTTCTGCCATAGTCACGGATATCTTCTCGGCAAATGAAACCAAACGACGTCTTATGGATATGGGAATTACAAAGCGTACACGGGTTTTGTTGCGTAAAGTAGCACCTTTGGGAGACCCCCTAGAAATTAGTTTGAGAGGATATGAATTAACCTTACGCAAGTCAGAAGCGCAAATGATTAGTGTGGTCATGTTGGACGAGGGAGAGGAAAAATGACAGAAATTGCATTAATAGGTAATCCTAATAGTGGTAAAACCAGTTTATTCAACCTAATAACAGGACATAATCAGCGTGTTGGGAACTGGCCAGGGGTTACTGTTGAGCGAAAAAGTGGTCTGGTCAAAAAGAATAAGGATTTAGAAATCCAGGATTTGCCAGGAATTTACTCAATGTCACCCTACAGCCCTGAAGAAAAGGTGGCGCGTGATTATTTGTTAAACCAAAGGGCTGACAGCATTTTAAATGTGGTTGATGCGACAAATTTGGAGCGTAACCTTTATCTGACAACACAGTTGATTGAAACAGGGATTCCTGTGACCTTGGCTCTTAACATGAGTGATGTTTTAGAGGCTCAGGGGAAAAACATTAATGTCGATAAATTGTCTTACCATCTAGGTGTGCCAGTAGTAGCCACAAGTGCCCTCAAACAAACTGGTGTGGACCAGGTAGTGAAAAAGGCGGCACATACGACGACTTCTACAGTTGATGACCTTGCCTTTCCAATATACGATGATAAGTTGGAAGCTGCCATTTCGCAAATTTTAGAAGTCTTGGGAAATTCGGTGCCACAAAGGTCTGCACGTTTTTATGCCATTAAACTCTTTGAACACGATGCTTTAGTTGAGGCTGAGCTAGACTTGTCCTCATTCCAACGAAAAGAAATCAAAGATATCATTCGTATCACTGAAGAGATTTTCACAGAAGATGCGGAGTCAATTGTCATTAACGAGCGTTATGCCTTTATCGAACGTGTTTGTCAGATGGCTCAGAGTCATACAGAAGATTTCGCTTTAACCTTGTCAGATAAAATTGATAGGATTGTCACCAATCGTATTTTGGCTTTGCCAATTTTTGCAGTAGTCATGTATTTGGTTTACTTCTTATCTATCCAAACCGTTGGAACCATGTGGACAGACTGGGCTAACGATGTGCTCTTTGGTAAGTATGTTCCTGATTTGGTAACTTCTGGTCTTGATTATCTCCAAGTTCAGGATTGGCTTAAGTCTCTGATTGTTGATGGCATTGTAGCTGGGATTGGGACGGTGCTAGGATTCCTTCCACAAATCTTTGTACTCTTTATCTGTTTGGGTATTCTTGAAGACATTGGTTATATGAGTCGTATTGCCTTTGTTATGGACCGTATTTTCCGTCGTTTTGGACTTTCTGGGAAATCCTTTATTCCCATGTTGATTTCAACGGGTTGTGGGGTTCCAGCGATTATGTCTAGTCGAACTATTGAAAATGAAAGGGATCGTCGTATTACCATTATGACGGCAACCTTTATGCCTTGTTCGGCCAAGTTGGAAATTATTGCTTTGATTGCAGGGGCCTTCTTCCCTAGTAATTCTTTTGTGGCACCAAGTACCTATTTTATTGGGATGGCTACTATCATCTTATCAGGTATCGCTCTCAAAAAGACTAGTTTTTTAGGTGGTTTGACAAGTCCTTTTATCATGGAATTACCTGCTTACCACTGGCCAAAAGTCCTATCAGTCTTGCGTTATGCTTTTGGTAAGGCCATGAGTTTTGTTAAACGTGCGGGAACAATTATTTTTAGCTTGACGGTTCTTATTTGGTTTATGTCTAACTATGACTTTACGCTACATAATGTAGATACAGAAGCTAGTATTTTGGCGACTTTAGGTCAAGGGTTGTCCTGGATCTTTGAGCCACTTGGTTTTGGAAATTGGAAGGCAACAGTTGCGGCTCTTACGGGTCTAGCAGCCAAGGAGACGGTTGTTGCCACCTTCGGAATTCTCTATCATAACAGCAGTGAGGCAGGTCTAGCTGAGGTTTTGAGAGGAGATTATTCATCACTAGCAGCCTATTCATTCTTGGTTTTTAATTTACTCTGTGCACCATGTTTCGCAGCTATTGGAGCTATTAAGCGTGAAATGGCTAATCTTAAATGGACGGTTGGAGCTATTGGTTTCCAAACAGGCCTTGCATATTGTGTGAGTTTAATTCTTTACCAGTTTGGTCAGGTCCTCCTCTACGGTAAGCAAATGACTATTTGGACTCTGGTTGCTGCTTTACTTCTAGTAACCATGATATATTTTGTTGTTCGTAAACCTCGTCAGATTAAGGAGACAATCATTAGTCTGGATAATCTTCAAGAAGCAAAAGTTTAGGAGAATTGGTATGTCAACTTTTATTATTGCCTTCATCATTTTTGCCTTGGCAGGACTAGGCGTTCGTCACTATATCAAAGGAAAAGGTTCTTGTGGTGATTGTGAGTGTTCTTGTCCAGTTAAGGAAGAAATGCATAAAGCGAATCGTTAAATATAAAAAATGGTCTCTTAGTTGAATAAGGGATCTTTTTTTACAATTGTAAGGATTGTATAAAGGTATCCTAGGAGGAAGTGTGGTAATATAGCATAGGAAAAAATTCACATTTTTTAACAAAAGAGGGAGATGTATAAGAAATGGGTTTGAACAGAGAGATTGTCCTAATTCATGGGACCTGGTGTGCTGGCAATGTTTGGGGAGATTTTGCGACAGGTCTTCGTCAGATGGGGTATACGGTGCATACACCTAGCTTTCGTTACCATGACTTACCCTATCAAGACTGTCTGAATAAAGTTGGTACCGTAACTTTGCAGGATTATCGAGATGATTTAGTGGCCTTGATTGAAAGTCTAGACCAGCCACCGCTTATTTTGGGACACTCTTTAGGTTGTCTGGTGGCACAAATGGTTGCTGAAAAGACAGAGGTTGCTGGTATGATTCTCATGGGACCTGCTCCGACAGCTGATATTTTTGCCTTTTATCCAACCATGCTAGCTTGTTTCGGCAAACACTTTTTACGTTGGGGTTTTTGGAAAAAAGCCATGCCACCCTATAAAAAAGAATTTTTCAAGTATTGTATGAATGAGCAAGAGGAATCTTTGAAAGAAGAAGTCTTTGCGACACTAGTGCCTGAGTCTGGTAAAGTTTACACTCAGATGGCCCTTCATTGGTTTGATAAGACAAGGGCGGCTTACATGGACTTTAGTAAGATTTCATGCCCAGTTCTTGTGATTTCTGGAACTAAGGATAAGATGACCCACCCTAATATTGCTAGAAGAACAGCTAAAAACTACCGGGATTCAGTACTTGTTTCACTAACGGGTGCAGATCACATGTATGAAAGTGGTAAATTCCAACAAAAGACCTTAAGAGTTATTGAGGGCTGGAGTCAGCAAAATGGTTTTATAGATTAATGACAAAGCATAATTAGACGAAGTTGGGACAAATTCCCAGCTTTTTGTGTCTCATTTTGAATGTCTTTTTGAAAATTTTGAAAATTAAGTCACAAAGAGGCCTCCCTATGGTATAATTGAAAAAAAGTATGTATTGGAGAACACCCATGGCGATTATAATGGATGGTAAGGCCCTAGCTGTTAAAATGCAGGATCAATTGCAAGAAAAGGTAGCACGTTTAAAAGAAAAGGAATGGATTGTGCCAGGACTAGTGGTGATCATGGTTGGAGACAACCCTGCCAGTCAAGTTTATGTGCGTAATAAGGAACGTGCTGCTAAAAAAGCAGGCTTCCATAGTAAAACGGTCAATCTTTCTGAGAGTATCAGCGAGGAAGAGTTGATTGAGGTCATTGAAAAGTACAATCAGGATCCGCTTTTCCATGGGATTTTGGTTCAATTGCCATTGCCAAATCATATTAATGAAATGCGTATCCTTTTGGCTATCGATCCTAAAAAGGATGTAGATGGTTTCCATCCTATGAATACTGGGAACCTCTGGAATGGACGTCCTCAAATGGTGCCTTGTACACCGGCAGGAATTATGGAAATCCTTCGTGAGTACAATGTTGAATTGGAAGGTAAGACAGCAGTTATCATCGGACGCAGTAATATTGTAGGTAAGCCTATGGCACAGCTTCTCTTGGAGAAAAATGCCACAGTTACTTTGACCCACTCACGTACGCCACATTTGGCTAAAGTTTGTAACAAGGCAGACGTTTTAATTGTGGCTATTGGCCGTGCAAAATTTGTAACAGAAGAATTTGTCAAAGAGGGTGCGGTTGTCATTGATGTGGGAATCAACCGCGACGAAGAAGGTAAACTCTGTGGCGACGTTGATTTTGATCAAGTGAAAGATAAGGTTGGCATGATCACGCCTGTCCCAGGTGGTGTAGGTCCTATGACTATTACCATGCTGATGGAACAGACCTATCAAGCTGCTCTTCGTAGTGCGAAAGGATAGCTTATGAAAGTTGATGACGATTTAGTTAGGCAAGTGATAACAAGTCGATTGAGAGAATCTCACAAGGGATCCTATGGTCGAGTGCTTCTGGTTGGTGGACTTTATCCTTATGGTGGTGCCATCATTATGGCTGCTATTGCTTGTGTCAATAGTGGTGCGGGCTTGGTTACAGTTGCTACAGATCGTGAAAATATCACAGCCCTTCATGCTCACCTTCCTGAAGCTATGGCCTTTGACCTAAGGGAGACTGAAAGATTTCTTGATAACCTTAGAGCAGCAGATGTTGTTTTAATCGGCTCTGGTCTAGGTGAGGAGGAGACGGCTAATCGGGCCTTGGATTTGGTGTTGGCAAATATTAGGTCAAACCAGAACTTGGTTATTGATGGTTCTGCTCTTAACCTTTTGGCAAAGAAAAATAAGAGTAGCTTGCCAGAGTGTCACCTTGTACTCACTCCCCATCAAAAGGAATGGGAAAGACTGTCTGGTTTAGCTATTTCAGAGCAGTCGATTTCCAATACTCAAAAAGCCTTAGAGGAGTTCCAAAGTGGGACAATTCTAGTTGCCAAGAGTCATAAGACAGCCGTTTATCAGGGAGCAGAAGTAGCCCATTTAGAAGTCGGCGGGCCCTATCAGGCGACGGGAGGAATGGGAGATACCTTGGCTGGTATGGTTACTGGTTTCCTCGCCCAATTTGCCTCAACTGACTCTTATAAGGCGGTCATAATTGCGACCTGGCTTCACTCAGCTATTGCGGATAAACTCGCTGAAAATGCTTATGTGGTTTTGCCGACTCACATCAGCAAAGCTATTCCTAGCTGGATGAAAAAATTGTCATTATAAATCTGAAAAACATGTCTCAAATTGAGGCAAGTTTTTTTAGATTTCGACATTTTTTTAAGTTTGCTGAAGATGATTTGTGATAAAATATAAGAGAATTTTTATAAGAATATAGAGGAAAAAAAGTGACATCATTTTGGAAAAAAAATAGTCAAAAATGGAAAAATCGGCGTCAGGAGCGAAAAGAAAAACGAGCGAATAAACCTAGAAAGCCAGTAAACATCTCGCGTCGTGTTTACTTACTTTTTGGTGTCGTCTTTCTTCTTTTTTTGTTACTTTTTGCGCGTTTGACCTATATGCAAGTTTATAACAAATCTTTTTATACTAAAAAATTAGAGGATAACTCTAAGTATACGGTTAGGATTGCGAGTGAACGTGGGCAAATCTTTGATGCCAAGGGGGTTGCTCTTACTACCAACCAGAGCAAGGACGTTATCACCTTTACGCGTAGTAATCTAGTGTCATCAGATACCATGAAGAATGTTGCGGAAAGATTGGCAACTATGGTGACACTGACAGAGACTAAGGTGACAGATCGCCAGAAACGTGACTTTTATTTAGCTGATTCTGCTAACTATAAGCGTGTGGTTAATGATCTGCCTAATGACAAGAAAACAGATAAATTTGGTAATAAATTAGCAGAAGCTACTATCTACAATAATGCTGTTGACGCGGTTCCTGATGAAGCTGTTGATTACTCTGAGGACGAGCTAAAGATAGTCTACATCTATTCTCAGATGAATGCTGTTTCTAATTTCTCAACAGTCACACTGAAGACGGCGGACTTGACTCCTGATCAGATTGCGATTGTAGCGGCCAAGCAGAAGGAACTTAACGGGATTACAGTTGCCAAGGATTGGGAACGTCATACGGTTGATTCTGCCTTGTCTCCTCTTATCGGTAGGGTTTCGAGTTCAGAAGCAGGACTGCCTCAGGAGGATGCTAAGGAATATCTTAAAAAAGGATATGCCCTAAATGACCGTGTAGGTACCTCTTATTTAGAAAAAGAGTACGAGGAGAAGCTCCAAGGAAAACATACTATTCGTGAGATTACTGTGGACAAGGAAGGGGAGGTTGCTAGTGATAAAATCACTCAGAAAGGTAGCAAGGGAAACAACCTACAGTTGACCATCGACCTTGATTTCCAAAAGGGAGTTGAAGATATCCTTGGCCAACAACTTTCTTCAGAGATTTCAGAAAATAAAGCGACCTATTCTGAAGGTATGTACGCAGTCGTTTTGAATGCGGATACTGGTGCTGTCCTTGCTATGGCAGGACAAAAACACGAGCAAGGGGCACAAGATTTTAAAGCTGATGCCTTAGGGACAATCACCGATGTCTTCATTCCGGGTTCTGTAGTTAAGGGAGCTACTTTAACCGCAGGTTGGCGCTCAGGTGTTATCTATGGTGACCAGGTATTGACTGATCAACCTATTAATATTGCTGGTTCGCCCTCAATTACCTCTTGGTTTACAGATCAAGGTAGTCGTGCCATTACCGCAACTCAGGCCTTAGAATATTCCTCAAATACCTATATGGTTCAGATTGCTATCAAACTTCTTGGGCAACAGTATGTTCCAGGGATGTCCTTGTCGACTGATAATATGGAAAAGGCGATGACGACGCTTCGTGATACCTATGCTGAATTTGGTATGGGTGTGTCTACGGGACTTGATTTACCAGGAGAATCAGAAGGTTACATTTCCAAGAATTATAATGTAGCCAATGTCTTGACAGAGGCCTTTGGACAATATGACTCTTATACAACTATTCAGTTGGCTCAGTATGTTGCCTCAATCGCAAATGGTGGAAAACGTGTCGCACCTCACATCGTCGGAGGCATCTATGATGCTGGTGAAAATGGTAGTCTAGGAACTCTATCTTCAACTGTAGACACACGTGTCCTTAACAACTTAACGTTAGATTCTGAGCAATTAGGAATTATCCAACAAGGATTTAATGACGTGGTCAATTCAGGTTCTAGTCTTGCAACTGGTAAAGCCATGGCAAGTTCTATTATTCCAATTAGTGGTAAAACAGGGACAGCCGAAACTTATGCAACAGATGGTTCAGGAAATTCAGTAACGACAGTTAACCTTAATGCTGTTGCCTATGCGACTGCCAAAGATGGTACTAAGTTGGCGGTTGGGATTATGTATCCACATGCTTTAGACTCGAAGAGTAAGGCCCATCAAAATGCAGTTAAAGCTATCATGGAACTTTATCAAAATACTCACTAATAATATAAAATCTCTTGTGCCTTGCATGAGAGATTTTTCTGTGATATAGTGTTTGAGTATTTGTTCTTTAAGATATGAATTGAGAAATATAAAAGAAATGGAGGCCCTCATGCTTTATCCTACTCCAATTGCTAAACTGATTGATAGTTTTTCAAAACTTCCAGGAATTGGGGCTAAGACGGCGACACGTCTGGCTTTCTATACCATTAGCATGTCTGATGAAGATGTCAATGATTTTGCAAAAAATCTCTTAGCAGCAAAACGGGAATTAACCTATTGTTCGGTTTGTGGTCGCTTGACTGATGAAGACCCATGTAATATTTGTACGGATGAAACTAGAGACCGTACTAAGATTTTGGTTGTTGAGGACTCCAAAGATGTTTCTGCTATGGAAAAGATTCAGGAATACCGTGGTCTCTACCATGTGCTTCAAGGGCTTATCTCCCCTATGAATGGTGTCGGACCAGATGATATTAATTTAAAGAGTTTGATTACCCGTCTTATGGATAGCGAGGTTGACGAGGTCATCATCGCAACTAATGCAACAGCCGATGGTGAGGCAACCTCCATGTATATTTCACGTGTCCTCAAACCTGCAGGTATCAAGGTGACCCGCCTAGCGCGTGGGCTTGCTGTTGGTTCTGACATCGAGTACGCTGATGAAGTAACCTTGCTAAGGGCCATAGAAAATCGAACAGAACTCTAGAAAAAGTGTTGGTAGAGCCAGCATTTTTTGTTTATTGTCATTAGGTTTCTCATTAAAAATTTGGTAAAATAAAGGAAACGCTAAAATGATGAGGGATCATGATGCAAATTGAAAAAATTTTAAATAACAATGTTGTCCAAGCCAAGGACAATGACGTGGAATACATTGTTATGGGTAAGGGACTAGCCTTTCAAAAGAAGGTCGGAGAGACGGTTGATAAAGAAAAGATTGAAAAGACCTTTGTCTTGAAGAATCCGGAGACAGTGGCCGAATGGACTCGTGTTTATGTAGATTTGCCTGATGGTGAAATGCAGGTCTTTTTGAATATCATCACTTTTGCTGAAGCTGTCCTGCAAACCAAGTTTGATCCCTCTTTTTTTATCGCTCTTGCAGACCATCTTCATTATGCTATTGAACGCAGTAGAGAAGGAATATCCCTGCAAAACCCTTTGGCTTGGGAAGTTCGAAAATTTTACCCTCGGGAGTATGAAATTGGGAAACAAGCCCTTCGTTTGATTGCCAATGATTTAGAAATTGAATTGGCAGATGATGAGGCAGCCTCTGTCGCTTTGCACTTTGTCAATGCACAAAAGGATGCGGGTCTCCATGAAAAAGACCGACAGATGACTCAAATTGTGGTTGGCATTAGTGAGATTGTCCGTCTTCATTTTGCTTGTGACTTGGAGAAAGATAGTTTTTCTTATAACCGTTTTATTACTCATCTTCGGTACTTAGCGCAACGTATTGTGAGTGGGGTTAGTGGTGGTAAAAATGATGCTTTTCTCTATGAACAAGTCAAGCTTAACTACCCAAAATCTTTTATCTGTACCCAAAAGATCGTCACCTATGTCAAGTCAAGTTATGCTTTTGAACTTAGTTTAGACGAACAGGTCTATTTGACCATTCATATTCAACGCCTTAGAGATAATATCGATAAGTAAGCGGTCCCCATAGATACTATACAAAAAGCAGACGATTAGGCTCAAGTCTGCTTTTTCTGTGTCCTTGTGATATAATGAATTGATTGATATTGTACTGAAATCACTCGGTGAAAGTATTGAATGCAATTTAGTATTCGTAATAAAAAGCTAGTTTGTTAGTGAAAGGAAGGGAACAGCTCTGTCTTTTAAATAGACTCATCTGTTCCGAAAAAGCATGCTATGTACGTTGAAATGATTGATGAGACTGGACAAGTCTCAGAAGAAATAAAAAAACAAACCTTGGAATTACTTGATTTTGCAGCGCAAAAACTTGGCAAGGAAGACAAGGAAATGGCGGTTACTTTTGTAACTAACGAACGTAGTCACGAATTGAATTTGGAGTATCGTGATACGGATCGTCCAACCGATGTTATTAGTTTGGAGTATAAGCCGGAGTTAGATATTACCTTTGATGAAGAAGATTTGGCTGAAAATCCTGAATTGGTTGAAATGATGGGGGAGTTTGATAGTTATATCGGCGAACTCTTTATTTCTATTGATAAGGCTCGCGAACAAGCTGAGGAATATGGACATAGCTACGAGCGTGAGATGGGCTTTTTGGCTGTTCACGGATTTCTTCATATCAACGGGTATGATCACTACACCCCAGAAGAAGAAGCGGAAATGTTTGGATTACAGGAAGAAATTTTGACTGCTTATGGACTTACGCGACAATAACCCACAAAAAAAATGGAAAAACAGAGAATTTACGGCCAGTTTTGAGTTTGCTCTGACAGGGATAATAACGGCTTTTAAAGAAGAACGCAACATGCGCAAACATTTGGTATCAGCTATCTTAGTGGTATTGGCTGGCTTGGTTTTTCGTGTGTCTGCGATAGAATGGCTTTTTCTCCTGCAGGCAGTTTTTCTAGTAATTACCCTAGAAATCGTTAATTCTGCCATTGAAAATGTTGTTGATTTGGCTAGTAATTATCACTTTTCTATGCTAGCTAAAAATGCTAAGGATATGGCTGCAGGAGCAGTGTTAGTTGTCTCTTGTTACGCACTCATTACTGGTATGATTGTTTTCATCCCTAAAATTTGGAATTTGATTTTTAACTAAAAAAATAGAAGGAAGATATATGACATTTAAATCAGGATTTGTGGCCATTCTTGGTCGCCCTAATGTAGGGAAATCAACTTTTTTGAACCATGTTATGGGGCAAAAAATTGCTATCATGAGTGATAAGGCTCAAACAACCCGTAACAAAATTATGGGGATTTACACAACAGATAAAGAACAGATTGTTTTTATCGACACCCCGGGAATTCATAAGCCCAAGACAGCACTGGGAGATTTCATGGTGGAATCTGCTTATTCAACCCTTCGTGAAGTAGATACAGTCCTCTTCATGGTTCCAGCTGATGAGCCTCGTGGTAAGGGCGATGATATGATTATCGAACGCCTTAAGCAAGCCAAGGTTCCGGTTATATTGGTAGTTAATAAGATTGATAAAGTCCATCCAGACCAGCTCCTTGAGCAAATTGACGATTTCCGTAAACAAATGGACTTCAAGGAGATTATCCCAATCTCAGCCCTTCAAGGAAATAACGTTTCCCACCTTGTAGATGTTTTGAGTGATAATCTCGAGGAAGGTTTCCAGTATTTCCCATCGGATCAAATCACAGACCATCCAGAGCGTTTCTTGGTATCTGAGATGATTCGTGAAAAAGTCCTACAGTTGACGCGTGAAGAAATTCCACACTCAGTTGCTGTTGTCATTGATTCTATGAAGCGTGATGAAGAGACTGATAAGGTTCACATTCGTGCGACCATCATGGTTGAGCGTGATAGCCAAAAAGGTATTGTCATCGGTAAAAAAGGTGCTATGCTCAAGAAAATCGGTACTCTTGCTCGTAAGGATATTGAGCTCATGCTTGGGGACAAGGTCTTCCTTGAAACTTGGGTGAAGGTTAAGAAAAATTGGCGAGATAAAAAACTTGATTTAGCCGATTTTGGTTATAATGAAAAAGAATACTAAGAAAAGCTGGGCATTTGCTCGGCTTTCTTGCTAGAAGGAGGGGCAGATGCCTGAGTTACCTGAGGTAGAAACAGTTAGACGAGGTTTAGAAAAACTGTTACTAGGACGAACTATTTTGTCACTTGAAGTTAAGGTCCCGAAAATGATTAAGACGTCATACGATAGTTTTTTGCATGAGTTACCTGGCCAGACGATTCAAGCCATGCGACGTAGGGGAAAGTATCTCATTTTTGATTTTGGTCAGTTGATTATGATTTCTCACTTGCGCATGGAAGGGAAATACCTCATGTTTACAGATTTCCTTCCTACTAATAAACATTTTCACCTTTTCTTTAAGCTAGATGATGGCTCAACCCTGGTTTATCAGGATGTCCGCAAGTTTGGTACTTTTGATTTATTGGATAGGAAACAAGAAGAGACCTATTTTACACGGAAAAAACTTGGCCCTGAGCCTACCAAAAAGACTTTCAAATATGCTCCTTTTGAGAGGGCTTTGAGAATTTCTGCTAAACCTATTAAGTCCTTACTCTTGGAGCAGAAATTAGTGGCCGGTCTAGGAAATATTTATGTTGATGAGGTGCTTTGGGCAGCAAAGGTTCATCCTGAAACTCCTGCGAAGGAACTTAGCAAGGCAGCCATGAAACGGGTTCACGATCAAACTATTGCTATTTTACAGTTGGGGATTGAAAAGGGAGGTTCCACCATAAGGACTTACCGTAATGCCCTTGGTGAAGACGGAACTATGCAGAACTATTTGCAGGTTTACGGAAAGACAGGTCAACCTTGCCCACGCTGTGCAAGTATGATTGAGAAAATCAAGTTAGGAGGGAGAGGAACACATTTGTGTCCTCGTTGTCAAAAGCGATGATTATAGGTTTAACAGGTGGTATTGCTTCAGGAAAATCAACCGTGGTTGATATGATTAAAGATGCAGGTTATAAGGTCATTGATGCTGATCAACTTGTTCACGACATGCAGGCTCAAGGGGGACGTTTGTATCGAGCATTACTTGATTGGTTGGGAGATGGGATTCTTCTTCCTAATGGGGAATTGAACCGTCCCAAGTTAGGGCAACTGATTTTTTCAAGTGAAGCGATGCGACATCAATCTGCCGAAATTCAGGGAAAAATCATCCAAGAAGAACTGGCTGTCCAGAGAGACCGTTTGACCAAGGAAGAGGATATTTTTTTCATAGATATTCCTTTGCTTATTGAGGATGGTTATCAGGATTGGTTTGATCAGATTTGGTTGGTGGCGGTGTCACCTCAAGTGCAACGTCAGCGCTTGATGAAAAGGAATCATTTAAGTGCTGAGGAAGCCAACATACGTATTTCTAGCCAGATGCCTTTAGCCGAAAAAAAACTTCATGCCACTTTGGTTATTGATAATAACGGTAGTCTTGATGACTTGAAGGAAAAAGTAAAGGAAGCAATAAATGATTTAGCTAGCACCCTATAGCTATCCATTGTGATATAATGAGGAGTGAATTTTAGAAAGAAGATGGCTTATTTGTGCCAAAAGAAGCAATCTTGAGAATTTCAAGGTTCTTAAATATTGAATTAGTTCCAGTTCCTTATGATGGGTTAGCAGGTATCACAGAACAAGACTGTTGCTGGACATCTTTTAAGACAGTAAAAACTATTTTTGGAAATTTAATCCGGTTATTAATCATCTTTAGAAAATTGTTAGGAGTCAAGAGTATAGGTGAGAGTTAAAATCAATTTAAAGTGTAGTGAATGTGGGAGCCTCAACTATCTCACAAGTAAAAATAAACAGAATCATCCTGAGAGAATTCAGGTTCCCAAATTCTGCCCCAAGGATAGAAAAGTAACCTTACATGTTGAATCTTAAGGGGTTCTATGGTAGAATAAAAAAGACTTTTTCGGAGGAATAACTATGTACGACTTATTATTAACGCTGCTCTTGGTCATGTCAGCTATTATTGTGATTGCGGTATTCATGCAGCCACAAAAAAATCCAAGTAGCAATGTCTTTGATGGTGGTGGGTCAGAAGCACTATTTGAACGTAGTAAACCACGTGGTTTTGAAGCCTTTATGCAACGCTTTACAGGAATCATGGTTTTTCTATGGATTGTAGTTGCAATCGTCCTTTCCATTCTCTCAAGTAAATAATGAGCTGACTGAGGTTGGCTCATTTTTTGCGTTATAGTCAATAAAAGTAAAGGAAATCATGAAAGAATCTATTATAAATTATTTGAAAGAGCATGGGAAATCCAGTGTTAATGACATTGCCCAAGCTCTTGATCATGCTGGGGGTGAAAAGTTCCCACAACTTATCAAAGTCATATCAGCTATGGAAAGTAAGAGGCAGTTGCGTTTTAATCGAGACGGCTCTGTATCCTTACGTCCTAAGAAAGAACATCCCAATCAGGTTACTGTAGAGGGTGTTTTTCGTGCCAATAAGAATGGTTTTGGTTTCTTACATGTCGATGACAGTGAAGATGACATGTTTATCGGTCGTAATGATGTTGGCCATGCCATTGATGGTGATACTGTTGCCGTAGTCATTAAGAAGCCAGCAGATCGTTTGCGTGGGACAGCAGCAGAAGCAAGAGTTGTTGAAATTGTCGAACGCTCTCTTAAAACGGTTGTTGGGAAATTTATCCTTAATGACGAGAAAGAACCCTATGCTGGTTACATCAAGTCTAAGAATCAAAAGATTCAGCAACCAATCTATATCAAAAAAGAACCAGTTGCCCTTGATGGGACTGAGATTATTAAGGTTGATATTGAAAAATACCCTAACCGTCACTATGATTATTTTGTAGGAAATGTACGTGATATTATTGGTCATCAAGGTGATGCCGGTATTGATGTCTTGGAAGTTTTGGAATCAATGGATATTGTTTCGGAGTTTCCAGAAGATGTTATGGCTGAAGCAGAAGCTGTTCCAGATGCACCTAGTCAGGAAGACCTAATTGGTCGTGTTGACCTTCGTCAAGAGGTGACCTTTACCATTGATGGTGCTGATGCCAAGGACTTGGACGATGCGGTTCATATTAAACGTCTGCCAAATGGTAACTTTGAGCTCGGTGTCCACATTGCAGATGTGTCTTATTATGTCACAGAGGGTTCTGCCCTCAACCGTGAGGCTGTAGCGCGTGGGACTTCTGTCTATGTGACAGACCGCGTGGTGCCAATGCTGCCTGAACGTCTTTCAAACGGTATTTGTTCACTAAATCCCAATGTCGATCGCTTGACTCAATCAGCTATTATGGAGATTACTCCAAAAGGCAAGGTGGTCAATCATAAGATTTGTCAATCTGTAATTAAGACAACCTTCCGTATGACCTATAGTGATGTCAATGAAATGTTGGCTGGAAATCCAGAAAAGATTGAACAGTTTAAGCCAATCATGGATTCTGTGTCAGCTATGGCAGAACTTCATAAGATTTTAGAAGACATGCGTGAACGTCGTGGTGCCCTTAACTTTGATACATCTGAAGCTCGTATCTTGGTTAATGATAAGGGGATGCCAGTAGATATCGTGGTGCGTGAACGTGGGACGGCTGAGCGAATGATTGAGTCCTTTATGTTGGCTGCCAATGAATGTGTGGCAGAGCATTTCGCTAAGGCTAAGTTGCCATTTATTTACCGTATTCACGAAGAGCCTAAAGCGGAGAAATTGCAACGCTTTATGGATTATGCTTCTATCTTTGGTGTTCAAATCAAAGGAACAGCTAATAAGATGGATCAGCTAGACTTGCAAGATTTCATGGCGCGAGTTCAGGGCAAACCTGGAGCAGAAGTTATGAATATGATGTTGCTTCGTTCAATGCAACAAGCCCGTTATTCAGAACACAATCATGGCCACTATGGACTTGCGGCTCAGTATTATACTCATTTCACCAGTCCAATCCGTCGTTACCCAGACCTCTTGGTTCACCGAATGATTCGTGAGTACACTAACAATATGTCTCAAGAAACGCGTGAACATTTTGAAGAGGTTATTCCAGAGTTAGCTACTTCATCTTCAACCCTTGAGCGTCGTGCTATTGATGCTGAACGTGTCGTTGAAGCCATGAAAAAAGCAGAGTACATGGAGATCGGAAGAGCA
>ENA-OWLE01000016-OWLE01000016.1-metagenome-genome-assembly--contig:-NODE-16-length-27571-cov-17.146896_pt1 | contig 27571 bp, 23 predicted proteins | sample MGYA00245345_ERZ651094 | MGnify/ENA primary metagenome ERZ651094 (study PRJEB26857, sample SAMEA4031770) | metagenome | biome: human; feature: oral; material: saliva | place: Philippines | collected 2014... | reverse complement strand
TCATCCTTAGAAATAGCTGCGTCCTCGCCCTGAACCTTCACGCCGTTCACCGAAGCGCCGCCCTCCTTCAGAATGCGACGAGCCTCAGAGTTAGACTTCGCAAAGCCCAGCTCGGTCAGAACAGAAATCATGTCCAGACGATCCTCGGGCAGCTTAGCCGAAGGAAGCTCAGCAACCACAGACTCCAAGGTAGCCTCATCCAGAGCAGCGAAATCGCCCTTACCGAACAAAGCCTCCGAAGCAGCCACAGCCTGATCAGTAGCCTCAGTACCGTGAACCAGCGAAGTCACCAGGTACGCCAGAGTCTTCTGAGCCTCACGCTTAAACGGTTCCTTCTCAACCTTCTCCGCAAACTCAGCAATCTCAGCACGAGTCAAGAAAGTAAAGACCTTCAGACGATCCAGCACATCCGCATCCGCAGTGTTCAGCCAGAACTGGTAGAAAGCGTACGGCGAGCACATCTGCGGGTTCAGCCAAATAGCGTTACCCTCGCTCTTGCCGAACTTGGTGCCATCAGAGTTAGTAATCAGCGGAGTACCAATAGCGTGAACGCTCTTACCCTCCACCTTACGAATCAGCTCAGTACCGCTCGTCAGGTTACCCCACTGGTCAGAACCACCGGTCTGCAGAGTACAACCGAAACGACGGTTCAGCTCCAAGAAATCCAGGCCCTGCAGAATCTGGTACGAGAACTCGGTGTACGAAATGCCCTCATCAGAGTTCAGGCGCTTCGCAACAATCTCCTTCTTCACCATGGTGCCCACACGGAAATGCTTACCAACATCGCGCAGCAGCTGCAGAGCAGACATCTGACCGCTCCAGTCCAGGTTATTCACCATGCGCGCTGCATTCTCACCCTCGAAAGAGAGGAAACGCTCAATCTGAGCACGCAGAGACTTAACCCACTCAGCAACAACCTCAGGAGAGTTCAGCACACGCTCAGACGTCTGACGCGGATCACCAATCAAACCGGTGAAACCACCCACCAAACCCAGCGGCTTATGACCAGCCAGCTGCAGACGACGCATCACCAGCAGCTGCACCAAGTGACCCAGGTGCAAAGAAGCCGCAGTCGGATCATAACCCGTATAGAAAGTCAGGCTCTCCTCGCTCAGCGCCTTCTCCAGAGCAGCCTCATCAGTGCTCACGTGCACCAGGCCGCGCCACTTCAGCTCCTGCCAAATATTCTCGAAGGTATCGTCATTATGCTGCGCGTTGAGGATCTCGGCAGACATGCTTCTCCCATTCACAAGGTAACAACGCCCAAAGGCGCTCGAACAAAATATGTAACAAGCCTAGCACCGCACCAGCCCAAACGCTCAGAAAAACCCAAGCGAGCGCCCAAACCGGTGCGGCACCGACTCAAAGAAATAACAGATAGAGGCTACACGAGCCGCAAGGCTACAGGCCCGCGGGCATCCGCGAACCCACCATGTGCAGGCGCTGAGTCGGACGAGTCATCGACACGTACAGGTCACCCACAGCACCGTCAGCATCATCAATCAGCTGTTGCGGCTCAACAATCACCACAACATCAAACTCCAGGCCCTTCGCCTCCCACGGAGTCAGAACCAGCACCTGATTCTCCAACGCAGTCTGCGCGGTACCCGTACGATCAGCATGAGCACGAGCCGCAGCCTGAGCCGTCTGAACATACAGGCTCGGCGGGCACACCACACCAATCAGAGCGCCACCCGAATGAGCAACCTCCTCGCTGACCACAGCCACAGTCTGCTCCACAACAGACTCGGAGGCAACCTCATGAACCAGCGGAGCCCAACGGCCCTCACGCACCGCACGAGGTGCAGACACCTCATAGCCAGCAGCCTGAGCAACCGACACCGCCGCCTCCGCAATCTGAGCCGGAGTACGGTAATTAATCGTCAGCTCCTCCAGAGTGAAACGCTCACCCACAAACGGCTCCAACGCCTGCGACCACGAGGAAGCAGCCGCTGCAGAAGACGCCTGAGCAATATCGCCCACAATCGTGAACGACTTCATCGGGCAACGACGCATCAGCAGACGCCACTGCATGGGCGAAAGCTCCTGAGCCTCATCCACCACAATATGGCCATACGCCCACGTACGATCAGCCGACGCCGCAGCCGCAGCAGTCATACGCTCGCCACGAACCTCATTCATCATCGCAATCTGCTCAGGAGTAATCACACCATCAGCGCCAATATCCTCCAGCGACTGGTGAACATTCTCCAGAGCCTTCGCCGCATTCTCAAGGTTCGCGCGATGCTCCGCCGCCGCACGAGCCGCAGCAGCCGCACCGGTCACCTTCGAAAAATCACCTAAAAGCTCAGCAGCCTCATCCAACAGAGGAACATCAGCCTCCGTGAAAGGGGCATCCGCAGGGCGAGCCAGCAGCTCACGCTCAGCCTTCGACAACTCACGAGCCGCAGACTCCAAATAGTGCGGCTTCGAGAACAGCGAGCGCAACAGAGTCTCAGGCGACAGCGGCATCCACGCCAGGTTCAAGGCACGGCGCACATCCATCGAGGCACGCACATCATCCTGCAGATACGGACGCTCCACCACACGACCCGCCGCACGGTTCAGCTGATCATCCAGCTTCGCGGTCAGCTCCTTCAACATAATCTTCACGAACGTTTCACGAGCCTCATTATGCGGCTTGCCCGTCGAACGAGCACGAGAACGAGCCGAACGAACCATCTCCGGAGTCAGCTCAACATCAGTACCCTCAACATTCAGACGCTGAACCTGAGCCGGCACCTTCTGCCGATCCGCCACCGCACGCTTAACAACCTTCACCATGCGCAAATCGCCCTTCAACGCGGCAACCGCGCGGTCCTTCTCAGGCACAGCACGCAGACCCGGATACAGGGTCGCCAACGAAGCCATCACCACGCCGGTCTCACCCAGCGAAGGAAGCACACGCTCGATATACCACATGAACGAATTCGACGGACCAACCACCAGCACGCCAGCCTTCGACAGGCGCTCACGGTTCGTATACAGCAGGTACGCCGCACGATGCAGCGCCACAGCAGTCTTACCGGTACCCGGACCACCCTGCACAACACGCACACCCGGCAGCTCCGAGCGGATAATCGCATCCTGCTCAGCCTGAATCGTCGCCACAATATCGCCCATGCGGCCGGTACGCTTCTTATTCAACGCCGCCAACAGCGCACCCTCACCGTGGAGAGTGTCCTCATCCTGCAGCATCTGCGAATCGAAGACCTCATCCTCAATATTTACGACAGTGCGGCCCTCAAGCATCAGATGACGGCGGCGGCGCACACCCATCGGCTGGAAAGCAGTCGCCTGATAAAACGTACCCGCCTCCGGGGCACGCCAGTCCATCAGCAGACGCTGCTGATTGCTATCCGTAATACCAATACGACCGATATAACGCACCGCATCAGAGCCCTCACGGTCCATATCCAGGCGACCAAACGTCAGACGAGAATCCACAGCATTCAGCTGCGCCAAACGATCCTCATAGTGAGTAGCAAAAGAGTCACGCTCCGAACGGTTCTGATGACCGCCCACCGCCTGATTCTTACGCACAGCAGCCAGCTTCTCAGCTGTCTCCTCGCGGAGCTCATCCAGGCGAGCATACACGCGAGCAACATACTCACGCTCCGCAGCCATCTGCTCAGCAAACAGCTTCTCAGCCGCCGAAGAATCAGCAGACTGCTGGGGTACAGATTCAGATGACACGTAAGCTCCTTAAACCTATGGTGTCTCAAAGACAGGGTGCGACAGGCACCCAAAAATACGGGTCACTATTTTACAGGACAGGCTCCGAACGGCAGAAATATTACCCCCGCAGAAAACCCACACAGGCATACACAGAAAAGTGCCCCACCGGCTCAACCGGCGGGGCACCCCTCATCAAGATCAGCTACACACACCCAAACGGCGGTAAGCCTCACACTCTATAAAACTACTTCGACGGCAGCGGGTACTCAGACACCAAGCTCAGCGTCTCAAGACGGTAGCCGTCCAGCGCCTCACGGCCGCCCAGGCCATCCAGCTCCAGAAGAGCGCCAACGCCGGCAACCTTCAGGTTCGCGCGCTCCACCAGCTTCGCGGCAGCCACCAGAGTACCGCCAGTCGCCAGCAAATCATCCAGCAGAAGAACACGAGTACCCGGCGCGAAATCATGACAGTGAATCTCAATCGCCGCGCTACCGTACTCCAGCGCATACTCCTCACGGTATGTCTCACGCGGAAGCTTACCCGCCTTACGAACCGTCATAACGCCAGTGCCGGTAGCATACGCGAGCGCAGACGCCAGCAAGAAACCGCGAGCCTCAACACCAGCCACCACATCAAACTGACCCTCAAAACGAGCAGCCAGCTCATCAATGCACGCCTTGAACACCTCAGCATTAGCGAAGAGAGTGGTCACATCGTAAAAGAGGATACCCTCGTGCGGGTAATTCGGAATCGTAGCGCAAGCAGCCGGAATCAACTGCTCAATAGGGGTTCGCGAAGCCTCAGAAGCGGGAACGCTCATGCTCTCTCTTTCGTGAAGGGGATAGCCCCGGAAAAAACGCCCGGGAACAATAACGCGGTAGAAGCCGCCTACAAGATTCTACCCTCTTCACCCGCGGTTGTCCTCAGATGCGCGCCAAGAACCGTCTGCCGGGATTAGCCGCGCTGAATCAAAACCCGCAAGTCACGCTTAAGAATCTTGCCGGTCGGGCCCAGCGGCATGCTCTCCACCATCACGTAGCGGCGAGGATACTTATACGCCGCCAAACGAGTACGCGCCAACGCATTCAGCTCTGCCTGCAGCACACCCTCATCAGCGCCCGGACGCGGCATCACCACGGCGACGACCTCCTCGCCCACGCGCTCATCCGGCACGCCCAGCACCGCTACCGACTGCACCTGCTCATGGGTATAGAGAACATCCTCAATCTCACGCGGATACACCGAATAGCCGTTACGCAGAACCATGTCCTTAATACGGTCCACAATGAAAATATTGCCCTGCTCATCCACGCGAGCAACATCTCCGGTCGCAAACCACTCGCCGTCAAAAACCTCAGCAGTAGCCGCCGGATTATTCCAGTAGCCAGCCATCACATTCTCACCGCGCACCCACAGCTGACCACTCACACCCGGCGCGCACTCGGAACCTTGCGGGCAACGAACCTGCACCTGCACGCCCGGCAGCACACGACCCACCGAACCGAGCACCGTGCCAAACTCCGCCTGATTAAACGAAACCACCGGCGACGTCTCACTCAAACCGTAGCCCTCATACACCGGGCAATCAATCAGCGTTTTCAACGCAGAATGCACCGGCGCAGGCAGCGGCGAACCACCCGAAATGCCGAAACGGATGCGGCCACGCAGCGAACGCGCACGCTCAGGCTCAGCCTCCAGCGCCGCCGCTAACGACACATACATGCTCGGGACCGCAGCCAACACCGACACCCCCGCACGCTCCACCAGATTCAGCGCGTCACCGGGGGTAAAACGCGGCAACAAAGCCACCGTAGCCGACGCCGCAAACGCCGCGTTCATCGACACCGTCTGACCGAACGCGTGGAACAGCGGAAGACCACCAAAAATGACGTCCTCAGCAGTAAACCCAAAAACGCTCACGCAGCTACGAGCATTCGAGAGGATGTTCGCATGAGTCAGCGTCGCACCCTTCGGACGGCCCGTCGTACCCGAGGTGTACAGAATAATCGCCGGATCACTCGCCGCCACCGGGACAGGCTCCAGAACGGCAGCCGAGGGAACAGTATCCGACAGCGCGCTATCGGCTGACGCATCAAAAGGAGCCAGCGGCGAACCCTCTCCCCCGGTGAACACCTCGCAACGAACCGAACCGTTCTTCACCAGCACCGTCGATGGCGCCTCCGACGCCAGACGAGTACCCGCAAAAGCAAAAAGCACCTTCGCCCCGCTATCGCGCAGATGATACTCCAGTTCAGCACCCGACAACAGAGGATTCAGCGGAACACAAATCGCACCCGCAGCCACAATGCCGTAATACAACGCCGGCATCAACGCCACATTCGGCATAGACAACGCCACACGGTCACCACGCTCAACACCGAGCGCCGCCACATGACGCTGAACCTGCGCGGTAGCAGAGGCCAACTGCGCGTAGCTCACCACCTGCATATCAGCAGATTCAGAACCCGGAATCACCAGAGCCGCCTTAGCCGCAGAATCAGAATCAGAACCAGAAGCCGCCTCCGCCAAAAGGTAGGCAATATTATTCGCTGAATCGTGCATTTCAGACATAATAGAAAACTCTCACCACAGAAAAAACGGTATATCTACACAAGGAGAAGCCGAGCTAAAAGCCCAGAAAAGAGCCCGAAGACAGCAGAAGGGCGTACCTTCAACCGCTCCCCCGAAACATCAGAAGAACAGCACAAGATACGCCCCAGCTACTACTGAGCAGCAGACCAATCCAAGAAGCTCTCGGCAAGCGCAGCCCCACCATTGGGGTCACGAGTAATCACTATGACCGTATCGTCACCGGCAATAGTGCCCATAATCGCTTCAAGACCGCCCTGATCAATAGACGAAGCCAAGAACTGCGCAGCACCCGGAGGAGTACGCAGAACCGTAATATTCGCCGAACCCTCAGCGGTAATCAGCAGCTCCTTAAACAGGGAAATCATACGGGCATCAGGTGCAGTACCGCCGCCACGACGAGCAGGGTAATTCGGCACAGCATAAATCAAGCCGGCGCCTTCATCGCGGATGCGCTCAGCGCCAATTTCAACAAGATCACGGGAAAGGGTCGCCTGAGTAACCTTCATACCATCATCGGTCAGGTACTGCGCCAGTTCAGCCTGGGAGCGGACACGTCGGGTCTGCAACAATTCAACGATGCGTGCCTGACGCGCGATCTTGGTCGAGGGGAAAGGCATAATATCTCTTCTTCCTACGGTGCCAATCACGAATTCAGAACGGAGCTGTCCAACGGTGGCGTAGCGCAACATTCTTTACTACCCAAGATAATACATATGCACATAAATATGCGCACCAAATATGGATTATTCCAAGATGTGGGGGAAATTTCAGGGTTTATCTCACCAGCTGTCACGCAAAACACCGCACTTGTAGCGTGTATCTACACATTCGGGCGCATAACCTCGCAGTGCATGCATAGTGTGCAAGAACATTGTGGGCTGGTGCGTTGCCCCGGCCTGAGCCCTCCGGTAGGCGGGCACGCAAAAGGAGCCCGCCTCCAGTAACACCACGTGCACCAGAAACAGGCTCCCTCAACAAAAAGTCAACCGGTCAATCCTGACGATTCAGAACGCCTAGCGCTCATCCTCCACCAGGCCGTCCAAATCCTCATACTCAACATTGCGCGAACGGCGGTTCAGCCACACAGCAAAACCCATACCCAGCAGAAGCACCAGCACCGCACCAACAATACTTGCGATACCTGCAAAACGCTCAGCATTCACGCTTGCCTCAGTCACAGGCTTCAACGTGCCCTTCTCAGCGGTATAGACGACCTCAAGAGTACCGTTCTTCTCCACCAACAGGCCATCCACCTCACGCGGGAACTCGGAGGGAACATCACCAGTCTGCGAACCGCGGAACTCAATCGAAGCCCCCGAAGTCACCTGATACTTATCCTTCAAGTTCGACACATACGTCTTACCATTCAGCGCGTCATCAGCCGGCAGGTTGCCCTTATAACGAGCCACATTACCCTTCGTAATCAGGTCAGGAGTCAAATCCTGATAAGTGCCCTGAATAACCCAGCTCCTACCGGCATACTCAGCGTTATTATTCACCGACGCAAAAGCACGAACACCCACAACAGCCAAAACAATGGAAAGAATAACCGCAACAGCAACAGAAAGAACCGACAGCCAGTTCACGCCCGGACGGTCATCCAGTTCTTCCTCACTCATCGCGAAAAGAGAGGAGTTCCCTTCCTCATCGTCGTCGTAGTCCTCGTACTCGTCGTACTCCTCATACTCAGAATCTTCATACTCAGCATCATCGTACTGAGAATCCTCATATTCAGAATCTTCAAAGTAGGTTTCTTCGACCTCAGACTGCGACAGCTCATCCTGCTCGCGCGAGTTCTCTCGATTAGCCATTACTCTCTCCCTCACTTCATCTATCTTCTAGGGTACCCATAACCACATGAGTTCACCAATGAAAGCGCTTATCAACGCTTCATAAACCAACCCGGCAGGTAAACCCACAACGCAACGCCAAAAGCTACGGGGTGGGAGCCAACAACTCCCACCCCGTCAGCACTAGGCATTACACCATAGGGTTAGCCCCGGTTAGACACGCGGTTCCGCGCCCAGCTGCTCAACAGTCGCAGCCACAGCAGCCTCACGAGCAGCCGACGCCTCATCAGCAGTCAGCGTACGATCCGGCGCGCGGAAACGCAGAGCAAACGCCAAAGACTTCTTCGACTCATCAATACCGACACCGCGGTAATCGTCAAAGACGCGGATATCCTCCAGCAGCTCACCAGCACCCTCACGCAGAACACGCTCCACCTCAGAAGCAGGCAGATCGCGGTCCACCAGAAGCGCCACATCCTGAGTAGCAGCCGGGAAAGTCAGCACCGGAGTAGCCTGACGCGCCTCAACACGAGCCGCAAACAGCGCCGAGAAATCCACCTCAAACGCACAGGTACGCTCAGGCAGGTTCAGCTCCTGCAGAAGCTTCGGGTGCAGCTCACCGGCAAAACCAACACGCTCACCGGCAGCATTCAGAACCTCAGCCACACGGCCCGGGTGGAACGCAGTATGCACACCGTTACGCACCTGAATCTCAGCCGAAACAGCGCCAGCAATCAGACGCACAGCGTCCAGAGCATCACGCCAATCGTAAGCGCGCGGAGCAGCACCGGGCATCGCCTCATGCTCAGTACCTGCAAACAGGCCAGCAATGAAAGTGGGCTGATGCGGAATACCGGCGTTCAAATCAGCCAGTACCTCATCCGAAGGACGAGCACCCAGCGGCGGAATAGACTCCGAACCAAGCTGCTCACCCGGAATGAACACGTGACCCGCCTCAAAAATAGCCAGGTTCTTGAAACCGCGAGACAGGTTACGCTTCAGATCCTCAACCAGGCCCGGCAGCAGCGAGCGGCGCATCCAGCCCTCAGCCGAAGAAATCGGGTTCTCCAGGCGAATCGAAGGAACCTCAGTCACCGGGTTCTCAGGGGTGCTCACCCACGGAGCCGACCACAGGTTGTTCGCATCAGCCGACACGAAGGGGTACGCGAAAACCTCAGTCAGACCCGCAGCCGCCAGCGCATTCAGCGCACGACGCTTACCCGCCTGCTCCGGAGTGTAACCGCGACCGGCAGGAGCCACAGGCAGAGTCGAGGGGATGTTCTCGTAGCCGTCAATACGTGCGATTTCCTCAGTCAGGTCCTCCTTCGCGCGCAGGTCAGTACGCCACGACGGGACAGTCACCGCGTAGCCAGACTCGGTACGCTCCACCGAGCAACCAATCTCACGCAGGCAGGACTCAATCTGCTCCGGGGAGTAATCCACGCCAATACGACCAGCAGTGTAATCAGCAGGCAGGTCAATCACGACCGGCTCATAGCCAAGCGACACATCGGTAACGCCCGGCTCAACCTGAGCACCCGCCAGCTCAACCAGCAACTCAACCGCACGCTGAGCAGCCGCAGCCTGAATCTGCGGATCCACGCCACGCTCAAAACGCTTCGACGCCTCAGAAATCAGCTTGTGACGGCGAGCAGTACGAGCCACCGACACCTCATCAAAACGAGCAGCCTCCACCAGAATGCGGGTGGTCGAATCAGTCACCTCAGTCGAGGCGCCGCCCATCACACCGGCAAGACCAATCACGCCGGAATCATCAGCAATGACAATATCCTCGGGATGCAGAGTACGCTCAACACCGTCCAGGGTCACCAGCTTCTCGCCGGCAGCGGCGCGGCGCACCACAATCTCACCCTGAACCTTGTCAGCATCGTAGAAATGCAGAGGCTGACCGGTCTCCAGCATCACGTAGTTCGAAATATCCACCGGCAGCGACAGCGAGCGCACACCCGCCAGACGCAGACGCGAAGACATCCAGGTCGGAACCGGCGCATCCGCCTTCACACCCGAGACCTCACGCATCACGAAACGAGTGCATCCGGGGTTACCGTGAATCGGGGCGTCATCACGCAGAGAAACCGCGTGACCGGACTCGTTTGCCTCCGGGGCGCGCTCGCCGTACGCCAGCACAAAATCATCAAAGGAAGAACCGGTAGCGTGGCACCACTCGCGGGCAATACCGCGCAGAGAGAACGCGTAACCGCGGTCCGGGGTCACGTTCACCTCAGCGGCCTGATCGTACAGGCCCAGCAGCTCCATCGCGTCGGTGCCGACCTCCGGGTCCAGTCCCAGAGTCGAAAGCACCAGAATGCCGCCGTGATCATCACCAATACCCAGCTCACGAGTCGAAGCAATCATGCCAGCCGACTTGTGACCGTAGGTCTTACGAGCGGTAATCGCGAAACCACCGGGCAGAACAGCACCGGGCAGGGTCACAACAACCTTGTCGCCGGGCTTGAAATTGTGGGCACCACAAATAATGCCCTGAACGCCAGAAGGCTCAATGCCCTTGCCGGTCAGAGTCTGCTCCTGGCCCTCCGGAACCACACGCACCTGGCACCAGTTCACGGTCTTGCCGTTCGAGTGGGTCTCCGGCTCCATCGAGAGCACCTGACCAACCACAATCGGGCCGGACAGCTCATCAGAGGGGCGGTGAACGTCTTCTTCTTCCAGGCCAACCTTCACCAGGGTTGCCATCACATCTTCAGCCGAAGCATCCTCAGCTACAGGCACGAACTCGCGCAGCCATGACAGGGGTACACGCATAATTTAGATCTCCATCCCGAACTGCTCAGAGAAACGGATGTCGCCTTCAACCATGTCATGCATGTCAGCGACGTTGTTACGGAACATGAGGGTACGTTCAATACCCATACCGAAAGCGAAGCCCGAGTACTCCTCAGGATCAATACCCGCAGCACGCAGAACATTCGGGTTCACCATGCCGCAGCCGCCCCACTCAATCCACTGCGGGCCGCCCTTAGCGTTCGGGTGCCACAAATCCAGCTCAGCGGAAGGCTCAGTGAACGGGAAGAAGTTCGGGCGCAGGCGAATCTTAGCGTCCTCACCGAACATGGCGCGCGCCATGTACTCCAGGGTGCCCTTCAAATCAGCCATGGTCAGGCCCTTATCCACAGCAAGACCCTCAATCTGGTGGAAGACCGGGGTGTGGGTCGCGTCCAGCTCATCGGTGCGGTACACCTGGCCCGGGCACACAATGTACAGCGGCAGATCACGCGAAAGCAGCGAACGCATCTGCACCGGCGACGTGTGAGTGCGCAGCAGCAGGTGAGCATCCTTCGGCTCAACGTAGAAAGTGTCCTGCATTTCGCGTGCCGGGTGATCGGGTTTAATGTTCAGAGCGTCAAAGTTGTACCACTCAGACTCAAGCTCCGGGCCGTCAGCAACTTCCCAACCCATACCGACGAAAATGTCAGTCAGACGCTCCTGCATCAGAGCAATCGGGTGGCGGCCGCCCAGGGAACGGCGAGGCGAAGCAGCAGAAACATCCACAGCTTCCTCAGCCAGGATGCGAGCTTCACGCTCAGCTTCCAGCTCGGCGGTGCGAGCCTCAATAGCCTCAGTCAGGGCTGCACGAGCCTGACCCATCAGCTTACCCACCGGGCCCTTGTGCTGGTTCTGAAGATCACGCATCTGACGGTTAGCGATGCTCATGATGCCCTTCTCACCGAAGAAGCTCAGGCGCACCTCCTTGAGACTGTCAAAGTCCTTAGCCTTCTCGCGAATCTCCTGCTTGGCACGCTCACGCTCAGCCTCAAAAGCCTCACGGATAGCGTCCAAACCGTTATCGGGGTTCTCCTCCAGAACCTGCGCAATGCGGGCGAGAACCTGAGCCGGGCCGTTAAGACCCTCGTGTTCCTGCACGGAATCGGTCATTGTCACTCTTCTCTGCATACCACCGGCACTATGCCGGCTGGCTCGTTATACACCTTAGGCAGCACCGTCCGCTCTCCCCTCAGCTCCCCGCACAGGGTGCGGAATGGGGGCAGGCGACGGGCGCATATCCTATCCATTTTAGACCAGAGAAGGAAGCGCAAACAGCAGAACGCCCGGATAGTCCATCCGGGCGTTCTAACGTATATCTTTTCAACAACAGGGTTGAAGGGGCGCGACTACTTCAGAGCCTGCTTCACAGCCGGGTCGAAAGAAGCACGAATCCACAGCACGTTCGCAATGAACCATGCCGCATACAGGGGCACGAAACCGTAGCGCTGAGCGTCAATGACATTACCAATCAGAGACAGAATCGCCACGAACGCACCCAGAATTGCAAAAATCAGACCGACGGTCAGGCCCTGACGCTTGCCCTTCTGAATCGTGAAGTACACCCAAATGTACACAACCGCAGAAACGACCAGCATGCCGATACCGCCCGCAATGCCAATCTCCGGCAGACCCTGCAGCGGGGACAGGTTACCCGGCGCGAATGAGGAAATAACACCGTGGATAAAGCAGAGCAACGCGGAGACAATCATAATCTCCTGCAGACGCAGAATCTTCGGGTGCTTGGTCGGCGAATGGAACAGAATTCCGCGCGAATCAGCGCCGCCTTCCTGAATATAAATAGCTTGAGTGTCCGAGGGAACCGCGTCGGAGCGGTAGGCACCCGGATCAAACGGGGGTTGAGCAGTCATCATTGTCTCCCAATACGTATGTGATTTCTCCCTCAATACTACCCGCCTACCGGTTGGTTTCCAAAGTATGCACCCGTGTCGAACCCATATGTGACAAAGTCCCCTCCCCCACAAAAACCCACAAAGAGACGCACCAAACGCCCCTGCCACTAGCAAAGCAGCTACCGCACGAGCCTTACACGAGCCTTAACGGAAGAAAGCAGGAGGTGACACCACCTCCTGCTTTCAACACCACAAACACGCCGCTTAGCAAACCTCAGCTGGCGCTAGTTCCACACATCCACTAGATGAAAAGACCCGAGCAGATGTAGTCGTTCTCATCCTTCACACCCGGCGGCACCGCAAACAGCGCACTACCGGTATGGCGCAGATACTCACTCAAAGCATCCGAAGAAGTCATCGTGCTCAGCATCGGAATAAAATGCGTGCGCGGATCGCACACATACGCAATGAAGAACAAGCCAGCGTCCAGGCGGCCCAGCTCATCAGCGCCATCCGTGTAGTTGAACCCGCGGCGCAGAATCTGCACACCATCATTCTGATCCGGGTGCATCAAACGCATATGCGAATCTGCCGGAATCAGGGGCCCCGAGCGGCCCATCTCCGAAAAATTAGGAGCCGTGAACTCATCGCCACCAGACAGCGGCGCGCCAGTGACCTTAGTACGGCCCACAATCTCCTCCTGCTCACGCAGACGAGTGCGATCCCACGTCTCAATATTCATGCGGATACGACGAGCAGCCAGATAGCTACCACCCTCCATCCACGCCGGGCTATTCGCCGAATTCTCAGAAGAAGTCCACACATGCTTCTTCAACAGATTCGGGCTTTCCACCTTCAGATTATTTGTACCGTCCTTGAAGCCGAACAGGTTACGAGCCGTCACCTGGCTCGTCGACGTCGAAGAAGTACGACCAAAGCCCTGCTGATTCCACGCCACCACGGCACGGCCACCAGCAATACGAATCAAGTTACGAATCGCGTGGAACGCCACCTGCGGGTCGTCGGCACACGCCTGAATGCAGATATCGCCGTTGCTACGATTTGCTTCCAGCGCATCACCGGTCATATGAGGAATGCGGACCAGCGCCTCCGGGAGCTTGCTCGCAAAGCCAAAGCGGTCCTTACCCTCATCATCAACGAAGAAGCTACGACCCAAACCAAAAGTGAGGGTCAGGTTCGCGGCAGACAGGTCCATCGCCTCGCCGGTGTCCTTCGGAGGCGCCTCATAGGAGCGGTCCTCCCCCACCAGCTCGCCCGCCTGAAGCTTTGCAGCAGCGGCACTCCACTCCTTGAACAGGGACTGGATTTCGTCGCGGTCGGTAGTCTTCAAGTTCAGCGCCGCAAAATACATGCGGTCCTGAACCTCAGTAGAGATGCCGCTCTGATGCTCACCGTAGAAAGAGTGGGAATCCTTTGCAGCGGTCGAGGAAGCGCTCGCAGAAGCCTGCGCGCTGGAATTGGAGGAGCAGCCGGCGAGCGCGCCGAGAGCACCCAGAGCACCGGCACCAGCCAGTGCGGCGCCGAGCGCACCGCGGCGGGAGGTGCCAGCAGGCTTAGCTTCGGGGGCTACTTCCGGGGTGTGGTGGTTAGGGTCGGTAGGCATGGGAAGGCCTTTCGTATGGTGTGTGAATGATGAAGGATGCAGCGGCCACCATGCGAGCAACCCCTGCATGAAGAATGCACCTGTGCCGGGCAGAGACACGAAGGCAGAGACACGAATCAACCGTAGTCCCCACCCGGCATGCCAGCGGATACCAAATGCCGCGGCAGGTGAGCATCGGCGGGATACTACTTAGTGCCCGCGCCGGTCACAACCTCAGTCATCTTCGAAACCGGCTCGGAGAGCGCCTCCACAGCGTCGGAGAGCTCACGCACCTGTTCCTTGGTCAGCTCCTCGTAGGTAGCAAAACCATCGCCCTTCTTGTGCTGGTTCAGCAGCTTCTGCACGGCATCGAACTTCTTCTCAATGTCCTCAGCCAGCTTCGGGTCCTTCTGCTTCAGAATCGGCAGAACAACCTCGTACGCCACGCGGGCACCATCAATATTGCCCTGGAAGTCGGACAGGTCAGTGTGCGACCAGGTCTCTTCCTCACCGGTAATCTTGGTGTCTACGATTTCGTCCAGCAGTTCCTTCGCACCATTAGAAATCTGGAAAGCCTCAAGCTTGAACTCGGAGGAGTGAACCTCGTCGTAGAGCTTCTGGGTGTCAGCAACGAGCTTCTTCGCCAGCTCGGCGCGCTCCTGCTCAGTCAGCGGAGTGTACTCCTTACCGCCGTTCTTCTCAGCGGTGGGCTGCCACAGGTCCTTCTCGATCTTGTGCCAGCCGGTCCATTCCTTGCCCTCTTCCACGTCTGCTTCACGTGCGTCCAGGGCGGGATCCAGGTCACCGAAGGACTCAGCCACCGGCTCAATGCGTTCGTAGTGCAGGCGTGCGGAGGAGTACAGCGCCTTCGCTTCTTCCATCTTGCCGGCAGTGTACAGCTCAGCGAACTGCTCAGTCTTAGTCTTCAGGGACTCCACCTGGTCCTTGACGTAGGCGGTGTACTGGGTGACAGCGGTATCACGCAGAGCCTGCTCATCGGCGGAGATGGCGGTTGCATTCTCGTTCTTGGTCACGGTGAAATCACCCTGAATGCCGTCACCAACCATGCCGGGCTTGCAGGCGGTCTTGTAGCTGCCCTCGCTCAGTTCCACGGTCAGGTCGCGGCTGAGGTTCGGACCGATGTTCTCCACCTCGGAGATAATGCGCAGACCGTCAGAGCCAAGCACATAGAACTCGTTAACCTTGGTGCCCTCATTCTTGACCTTGAACGTCACGGTGCCAGCCTTAGCGGTTGTGACCGACAGGTTGCAGGCGGTGTCAGTTGCGGTCACGTTAATGACGCCGTCAGAAGACGCCGTACCCGACGCTGAGGATGAGGACGAAGCCTGGGTATTGGGGGTGCAGCCGGTCAGTGCGAGCGCACCAACCGACAGCAGTGCGCCAGCGGAAGCGAGAGTCTTACGCATTAGTTCTCCTTATGTATGGTCCCGTGAAGGGTGAATGTATGAGTAGGTAGGGTTCGCGACCAGTCATTGCCGCAAAAATCTAGGGGTGCCTCCCCTAACAAGGTGGAGGGACAAGGTGGAGGCTAGTCCGGTTGAGGACGCCGTCTTTAGGATGCAGCCTTTTCGGATTCCGGCTTCTTAGCCGATGCCTTCAGCCCCGGGCGCTGCGCACGGATAAACAGCGGCATCACGATGCCCACGTACAGAATCCAGGCGCCTGCCTCAAGCCAGGTGGTGGTCGAGGACAGGTTGAATACAGCCTTGAGCAGGGTGCCCACAAAACCACTCGGATCAATGTAACGGTAGGACTCGAACGCGACGTTGTTCAGACCGGGCAGGATAGCCGCCTCCTGCAGGTCGTGGATACCGTACGAGAGCACGCCCGCCGCCACAATGACCAGGAACGCGCCGGTAATCATGAAGAAGCGGGAGAGGTTAATGCGCATCATGCCGCGCATCATGCCCCACGCCATCACAATAGCGATTGCGATACCGACCAGCGCACCGAGCATGGGGGTTGCGTTGGCCTCCTGACCGGCGGTGCGGGTAGCCGACCAGATAAACAGGGTGGTCTCCAGGCCTTCACGACCCACAGAAAGCGCCGCCAGCAGAACCACAGCCCAGGCGCTGGTCTGTGCTGCGTCTAGCTTGTCTTTGAGCTCAGCGGAGAGCATGCGGGCGTTTTCTGCCATCCAGAAAATCATCCAGGTGACAAAGCCAACCGAGATGATGGACAGGGAGCCGCCGATGGCTTCCTGCGCTTCGAAGGTGAGGGTTTCAGGTCCGAAGGTCAGTAGCGCACCGAAGCCGAGGGAGAGTAGAACAGCTACGCTGACGCCGGCCCACATGGGTGCCAGCAGGTGGGTGCGCTGCGTTTTGCGGATGTAGGCGAGGAGGATACCTACGACCAGTGCCGCTTCGAGGCCTTCGCGCAGGCCAATCAAAAAGTTTCCGAGGAAGGCTCCCCAAAAATTCATGTCAGTATCACCAATTAGTTAGTTTTCTCTTACCTAATAAACATACGGTGATTGGCGTAGGATTTCATCCCGGAATACGGGGCTTCAGAGCCCCAAAAAACCGCAAAGCTTTACGCAGCAGGTTCTTAGACACGACCTGTCGCCATAACTTTACGCACCTTGAATAAACACCCCAACAAACACACAAGTCAGGCTCATATGGCACATAATTCGCCCTCATAATATGAATAAAGGCGGGACTCCCCACAGGGAATCCCGCCTTCAAATAGTGTCAAAAAAGATAGAGAAAATTTATCCTGTTACCGCCGCGAACGTGTCACACAACGGTGAATTAGCCTCACAACGAACTAGCGCAGAGCATTAGGTCAGACCTTGGGTCTACGCCTCGCCAGTACCTGCATCCTGCAGCTGCTGAAGAAGAGCCACAACAATCGGCAAGTCCGCCGGAATCCACGGCAAACCCAGCAAATCATCGTACGCCTGCGCGTCATCCTTAGACTTCGGCAGTGGCATCCACCGCAGGGCGCTGTGGTCTTCCAAAGTATCCGGAGTACCCGACAGAATCTCAGCAAAGAACACACGCATCGCCAAACGCTCGCTCAGGCGCCAGCCCTGCGGGTACGCGCCGGGCACCTCAGCACCCAAACGCGCCTGCACGCCCAGCTCCTCCTTCAGCTCACGCACCAGCGCCTGCTCGCAACTCTCCCCTGGCTCGACCTTACCGCCCGGGAACTCCCACATGCCGGCAACAGTCTGCGGCTCAGAACGCTGAGCCACCAGCATACGGGTCGGAGCCACCAAAGAATCAACCACGGCGGCGCCAACCACCTGAACCTCAAACGAGGGCGACACTTCACTCATCTTTCTCTACCTTCTTCTACGCTTTAGAATCCTTCGTCGGATGCGCATCCTCAGCAGCGTGCTCCACTGCTTCCTTCTTAGCATCCTCAGTACCCTCAGTATCCTCAGGCTCAGGAGCTTCCTCCACGCCTTCCTTCCACTCTTCTTCCTCATCATTCATATTCGAGGCTTCCGCCACCTCACGGCGAATAGTAGTGCCGTCATTGAGCAGAATCAGAAGGCGGTTACCGTTCTTGAACTCCATGAGGAAAACATCCTCAAGTTCAACCCCAGCCGCACGCAACTGCAGATACACCCAATCCTCGGTCTTGTGCGCATCCGCGATATCGCGAGCGTCTAATTTGCCCTTCACAATCAGAGCAAAGTTCGGCACACCATCACCCTTACGGATCACGCTCAGCGCACCGTTCGGCTCAATCTGAGCGAACTCAACCTCTTCCAGGTCGTAAATACCCTGCGCACGCAGATTAGCAATCAGGCGCATCAGGTCAAGAGCCACATCTTTCTGCTGGAAGCTCTTAATATCGATATCGCCATCCATAATGACCGGCACGCGCTGCTCACGCACCGCCATATGCAGAAAACGAATCTTCGTGGTCGCCACATTCAGCAGCTGAATCATGCACAGCGTAAACACCATGTAGATGACAAAGTAGAACAGGCTAATCTGCGTGCTGTACAACACGCCACCGAACACACCACCGATGACAAAGTTACCGATGGTATCAATCGGGGTCTGGGGCCCCGCCTGAGAACCGTGAGTCAGACGCAGGTACACCAAAAGAATGATCAGTCCACAGAAAATCTTTAGCAAACCATCAACGATCATCTCAACGGTCATAACAAAAATCTCCTAGAACTAAGCCCGGAAAATATCCGGCTCCAAATAAATGATGCGTGCCGCAGGAACTGCCTCACGAATACGTACCTCAGCCGCATCAATCTCATCAGCCACAGCGCGGCCGGTGTCGGCATCATAAATACGGATCTTCGCCGCCACCAGAATCTCCTCAGGACCCAGGTGCACGGTCTTAATGTGGATAATGCGCTCGCTATCGCCATCCTCAATCGCCACACGAATCTTCGCCAAATCCTCCGGTGAAGCAGCCTCACCCAAAATCAGCGACTTCATCTCCACCGCAAGGAACACAGCAATAGAGACCAGCAGCACACCAATAGCCAGGGTGCCGAACGCATCCCACAGACCATTACCGGTCAACAGGGTCATACCCACACCAATGAGCGCAAAAATCAGGCCCAGCAGCGCACCCCCATCCTCCAGTAGAAGCACCGGAAGCTCCGGGTTCTTCGAAGTACGCAAGAAACGACTCCAGCTCTGCTTGCCCTTCAGCCCACGCGACTCCTTCACCGCCACGCGGAACGAATTACCCTCCAGCAGAATCGCACCCACCAGAACAGCCACCGGAACCCACTGCCACTCAGTAATACCGTGCGGATCATGCAGCTTCTCATAACCCTCATACAGAGCAAACAAGCCGCCCAGGGCAAAGATAATAATCGAGACAATAAACGCGTAAATATAGCGGTTACGGCCATACCCAAACGGGTGTTCCTCATCAGCCTTCTTCTGCGCAGCACGACCACCCACCAGAAGCAACACCTGATTACCAGAATCAGCCACCGAGTGAATACCCTCCGCCAGCATCGACGAAGAACGAGTCAGCGCATAAGCCAAAAACTTCAGCACCGCAATACCCAGGTTCGCACCCAACGCGGCAATAATCGCGCCCGAACCCGAATGACCAGAAGGAGCAGACATAATTTCCCTTTCTCAGCCCACAACTACAACTCTAAAACCTATAAGGCTAAAGTGGCCCGCTGCTGTGCCACAGCCGCGAACCGCCCAAAACCTAGCGAGAAACGCCGCGCTGAGCCATCGCCGAAGCGTACAGGCACACAGCAGCAGCCGTACCCACATTCAAAGACTCAGCCGAACCATAGACAGGAACAGCCACGCGCATAGTAGCGGCCGCCTTCTCTTCAGCGTTCAAGCCCTGCGCTTCATTCCCGAAAAGCCACATGGTCGGCTTTGAAAGATCAAAATTACCCTTCACACCGGACGGAGCACTCGCCTCCACACCGGCACGACGAGCCGCCGTGTACTCGCTCAGCTCCTGCAGATTCACCGCACCATAGCCGTCAGCAGCCAGCACAGCAGTACCCTGAGACTTCACATCCTCCGCGAAATCCTCCAGCTGCACACCCTGAATAATCGGCACATGGAACAGCGAACCAGCGGTAGAACGCACCGTCTTCGGGTTATACAAATCCACCGAACCCTTAGTCGTAATCACCAGGTCAGCACCGGCCGCATCCGCCACGCGAAGAATAGTGCCCGCATTACCCGGATCCTGCACACGAGACAGCACAGCAATCAGCTTCGGGTTCAACGCGCCCTCACCCCACAGCAGCGAGAACGACGCATCCACCATAAAGGAAACCGCAATAATACCCTGCGGGCTCACCGAATCGGCCATCGCCTCCAGCACCTCATCAGTCACCACACGCATAAAAACGCGGCGACCCTCCTCCGGGGTGGGAGTACCATAGACCTGCTCCAGCAGCTCAGCGATATCCTCATGACGGTCAAAAGCCGCCTCCGTAACGTAGACAGCATCCAGAATCGGCTTCTTCAGATGCGCCTTCAACGCCTCACGCACAGCCTGCGGACCTTCCACCAGAAACTGGCCCTTCTTCGTGCGAGCAGCGCGGGTACGCAGCTTCGCAATATCGCGCACACGATCTGCCTGCGGATTGGACATCACAACGGGGGTACTAATACGTTCAAAAAAGTTCACTCTTAAAGGGTACAGGCAAAGGCGCACCCAAAGAACGCCCCCAAGTCATAGTGCACCGCCCGATACCCGAACATGCAGAAAGCGGCCGCCCACACTCAAAAGTGCAGACGGCCGCTCACGACGCTTAAGCATCCTACCCCGAACCTAGATCTTCGAGGCAAGAACACAACCTAGGCTCATTAAGCCTTGGGAGCCGAGGTGTCCTCGGGCAGGTTGTTCTTAGCAATCTCAACCAGTGCGTTGAAGGCAGCGGGCTCGTTAACAGCCAGCTCAGCCAGCATACGGCGGTCAACCTCAACACCAGCAGCCTTCAGGCCCTGGATGAAGCGGTTGTAGGTCAGGCCCTGTGCGCGGGAAGCAGCGTTGATACGCTGAATCCACAGGCGACGGAAGTCACCCTTCTTCTTACGACGGTGGTCGTAGCTGTAAACCAGCGAGTGAGTGACCTGCTCCTTAGCCTTACGGTACAGGCGAGAACGCTGACCGCGGTAGCCGGATGCACGATCGAGAATAGTACGGCGCTTCTTGTGCGCGTTAACCGCGCGCTTCACACGTGCCACGTGTGTCTCCTTCGTCTTATGTCCTGAACAGCTCACATATCACGCTGAACAGGAGCGAGTCTTTAATCAGTGCGCACCACTATCGATGCGCCAGGTGCAGAGAGTAAGCGTTGCTTACTTACCCAGCATCTTCTTGACAACCTTTGCCTGGCCGCCGGTAACGATCTGGTCAGAAGCCAGACGACGGGTCAGACGAGAGGACTTGTGCTCCAGGTAGTGGCGACGGTTCGCCTGCTGGCGCTTAACCTTGCCGCTACCGGTGAGCTTGAAGCGCTTCTTAGCACCAGAGTGGGTCTTCTGCTTCGGCATAGCTGCCGTTCTCCTTACATTCATCCCCCGCCACAACGGCGGGGTAGCTTAGTGGGGGTGAGCGATGCACGCATCAGCCCCAAGGACCAAAAGTGAGGCACCCCTGACGAGGTGCCTCGGAACCGGCACCGGGTGAACCCGCAACACCCACCCAACGGTGGAGGCGCGTGCCCATCCTAAAGTGACGACCCGGTTCCCTACTCGGCGGAAGCCTGCGCCTTCAACTCGGCAGGCATAGCGTCTGCCAGAGAATTAGTTACGGGCTTCGCCTTGGTCGTGTCAATACGCTCGCGACCCTTGCGACCGCCGGCGCCCTGCTCACGGCGAGCCTCTGCCTTACCGCGAAGCGGAGCCAGAACCATCACCATGTTGCGGCCATCCTGACGGGGTCGAGACTCAACGGTGCTCACCTCAGCCAGCTCAGCCGCCAGACGCTCCAGCAGGCGCACACCCATCTCGGGGCGCTGCTGCTCACGACCACGGAACTGAATCATTGCCTTGACCTTGTCACCACCGGAAAGGAAACGACGAGCGTGTCCAACCTTGGTTTCATAGTCGTGGGTATCAATCTTCAGGCGGAAACGGATCTCCTTCAGAACGGCATTAGCCTGCTTCTTGCGGGATTCACGAGCCTTGATTGCGGCTTCGTACTTGTACTTACCGTAATCCATGAGCTTGCACACGGGCGGCTTCGCGTTCGGGGCAACCTCGACCAGGTCGAGTTCGGCGTCCTCAGCCAGACGCAGAGCGTCCTTCAGAGGGACAACGCCTACCTGCTCGCCACCGGGACCGACAAGACGGACCTCGGGAACGCGGATACGATCGTTAATGCGTGGTTCGCTAATGACTAGCTCCTGTGCTCTGTGGGTTTCCCCGTGAATACTATCCGTTGCGGGCACTAAAAAAGCCCCCGCAGTTACACAAGCGGAGGCACAAACCAGCGTACGCCGAAAGCGGCGGACGAACCCGTTCACCTCAAAACTCGCAAACTAACGCTTGCGGCGGTCAACCGGGTGGGAGGCACGCTCCACTTGCAAACTGCCTACAACCATACCGCAGAACCCCCGACAGGCGCAAGAAATTAGACGTAAAACACCATAAAAATTGTGGGGATTCCCGAGGCCAGTCCACAGAAGCGCCCACTCTTAAGGACGCATTTACCGAAACAAACGAAATATGAGATTCTAGGACTATGAGCACTGAAAACACGAGTTTCCGCTTCACCGCGGAAGAAGAAACCCCCGTACACGGCCACACCGAACTCACCGAAGAGCAGGTCGAAGCCGTCAACGAACAGCTGCGCGACATCGCAGACGTACCCGCCATCGAAATCATCAGCTCCGCAGCCATCCACATGATGAGCGCCGCAGCCGTCAAGTGCGGCCTGGCAGCAGACGAAAACGCCGACGACCTCAAGGACCTCGACGAAGCACGCAAGCTCATCACCGCACTGGCAGGCCTCGTCACCGCCGCAGCACCCGAAATCGGCTCCCAGCACGCAGCACCCCTACGCGACGGCCTGCGCACCCTGCAGCTCGCCTTCCGCGAAGCCTCCCCCTTCCCGGACGAACCCGGCAAGGGCCCCGGCGAAAAGCTCACCGGTCCGGTGTACTAAACCAACTGGTTTACTGAGCCAGCACGTGCGCTAAGCCAGCTGGTTTATGCGATCACGATGCCCCGCCTCCCTCGCACTGAGGAAGGCGGGGCATCGTCATATATAAAGCCTGTGCGGATAAGAAATCTGCGGGGATAAGAAATCTACGCAGGCTAGATACGTGGGATAGATACGTGGGCTAGGGCGAACCGGCAGCCTCAAGAGCCTGCTCAAAACTAAAGTTACCCACATACAGCGCCTTGCCAAGCACCACGCCTTCCAAACCATAAGGAACCATAGAACGCAGCTTCTCAAGATCAGCCAGCGACGCCACACCACCGGAGGCCACCACCCGACAGGCAGTCTGAGCCAGTACCTCATCCAGTAGCTCCGCGCCGGGACCCGCCAGAGAACCGTCCTTACTCACATCCGTAACGATATAACGGCGCACACCCGCGCCTTCCAGCCACGCCAGCGCCTCCGCCAGTTCCGGACCCGACCAGTCGGTACCGCGAGCCACCGTCACCCAGCCCCACTCGGGGTCGTAACGGGCATCGAGGCCAAGAGCCAGAAGATCAGAATCGGCATAACGAGCCAGAGTTTCTTCGAGCCAGGAAGCATCAGCCAGAGCCGCACTGGTCACGTTCACGCGGTCCGGATTCAGGCTCAGGGCTCGCTCCAGACTCTCAGCATTACGCACACCACCGCTGACCTGAATACGAACCGGAGCAGAGCCGGCCATCCGGGCATTCTCGGTGCGGACAGCGGCAACCACCTCAGCCAGAACCTCGGTATTCGTGCCGCGACCAAACGCCAAATCAAGGTCAACCAGGTGAATCCAGCGAGCGCCAGCCTTAACCCAGGTCAGAGCCGCCTCAACCGGGTCGAGGCGCTGCTCACCACCGGACAGAGTGCCGCCCACCGGGCGCACCGCGTAGCCTTCAGAAATATCAACAGCGGGCAGAAGCTCAAGAACGGGTGCAGACATTAGTTACCTCCCGCAGCAGTAGCGGAGCCCTCAGATGACAGACGACCGGTCACCGCCAGGGACGCAACCCAGCGGCGCATAAACTCCGCACCCAGCTCACCAGATCCCACCGGGCAGAACTGCACCGCCGTCAGCGGACCGTTCTCAACCGCCGCGATATAGGCAGGCTCGGTGACAGTCCAAGTCACCGCCGGCGGGGCAATATATTCGATGCTCTGATCAAAAGCCCACTCAAAAACGCCGTGCTCAGATTTGAAGTGAGCCTCGCCCTCAAGACCCTTGAGCAGCACGCTATCGGAGGAAGAACGCAGGGCAGAAGCGCCGGGTACTAGGTCGCGGGTAGAAAGCTCCACGCTCTCACCGGGCCACTCCCCCATGCACTGCACCTGAACCTGCCCCATCTGCGGATGCTCCACCGTAACGGAGTCGAAGAGGCAGCTCAACGCCGCGCCGGCGACCAACACCGGACGACCGCCAGCAACACGGCGACCAATCACGCGCTCAGCATCCTTAGCTTTCAGGTCTTCGTACGCTTCGAAAGAGCTCGCACCGCCGGTCACCACCATGCCGTCAGCCTCACGCAACTGATCGGGCGCAGCGGTCACGATAACGTCCGCACCAGCATCCTGAAGAAGCTTTACCAGGGCACCACGAGTTCCGGGTTCCCCCAAAACGGCAACCACGGGACGAGCGGTCTGAGCATTCTGTACAGATTCAGTTTCGACGGTTGTGGGTTCAGCGGGAACAGGCATCGGTGCGCTCCTATTTCATGGGCTCAAGAATTCGGCTCAAGCGCTCTAGCTTGAGAGATAGAGGATTCGGAGTCAAGACATCAACCTCACGCAGAAGCCAACCACACGCGGGTCCAGACTTAGCGCTGAGTCTGAGGAATTTCCAGACGCTGACCGGCATCAACAGAGGTGCTGGTCAACGAGTTCAACTCCATAATACGAACCACAGTATCACGGGTATCACCCTGCGGATCCACCGCCTGAGCAATATCCCACAGGGTCTCGCCGTGCTTGACCACGACGACGGTTCGAGTCTCCGAAGCGTTCTCCACGGAAGCAGAAGCCGCCGGACCAAAGAAGCTAATAGCACCGAGCACAATCAGCGCCGCCAAAGTCAGCAGAGGCAGCCCTTTCAGGAAGCCACGCGGGGTGCCAAGACGACGAATAGAAGCGGGAACCGCGCGCAGAAGCTCGCCACCCTTAGCCAGGAGAACACTCTTCACGCTAGGGGTCTGCGCATCAGAAGCAGTCTGCGTACCAGAAGCTACAGAACGAACCGGCGTAGGTGCCTGAACGGAAACTGCGGGGTCAGAAACGGCGGGAGCATGGGTAGGCTGAGCCACCTGCGCAGGACGGGGCGCATGAGCCGCGCGAGAAGAGCGAACAGACTGCGAAGACGCAGGCACACGAGAACGCCCCTGCGCGGTGTGAACGGGCGCGGTGCGGGCGGGCGCGGTGCGGGCGGGTGCGGTGCGGGCGGGGTGAAGTACCACCAAACCTGCCGGAAGGTGTGCAGAAGTGCCACGAGAAGCAAGAGGTGCTGCAGTAGTCATTGTGGTTCCTTTCTCTCAGCTCTCCCCGGGGTTACCCCGCGGGTCTAGCAATGCCGAGCGATACCCGCTCGGAGGTCCTAGTTGAGTGATAACTATGGAGTGGTGATTGTTAGGCGATAACTATTGGATAGCTATTCTCTAGTGAGCTCAGAGCGTCGGTGCGCCAGGTTGCCCCGGCACCCCATCCCCTGCGCTCTCTCTTCGCCAGATGCTCCCTAGAATTCGCCAGAGGCTTTCCAGAGCATCCGGGGTAGATCATGCGAAGAGAGAGGCAGAGGATTCGAATGCGTTCGAACACTCATTCACTCTCCCCTCCCGAAAGATTCCGAGTCGAATCTTCGAATATTTTTCGAACATTCACCCGTAAATCCTGAATTTCAGGAGAGATTCAAGAGTATATACGAACTCTTGTTCTAAAGTCTAGCAGAGATGTACTAAAAATTTCTTCGAGTTTCGAAGAAAAAATCTAGAATATTTGTTTGAGTTTTTCGGTGTAGTGTTCTACACTGGTGTCAAGAGACGTTCCACACGCTCCTGATGAGTCCTACTCACAGCAGGTTTCTGTACCCGTTACAGCTTGGTTCTGTATCGTGCGCAGGTGCTGCTGACTGAGTTTTATAGGGCGGAGGCGCATACTCGTTGCCTGCGTATCGCTCCGGTATTGCGCCGGTATTGCTCTGGCACGGATAGAATTCCTCCACCCCCTGACGAGATAAGACCCATTTCGGCAGAACCCAAAAAATTTTTAGGACACCATCAGGAAACGTGTGAAGCACCCATCCGTGCCCCGACCGGACTGCGGCTCAGACAGACTGCAGAGACCGGAATACAGAAATCGGGGCACAGACCGAAGGAAAAGAAATGGCTACAGCACCCCGTCCGGCGCTGACCGCGCGCCAGCAGAAGATTCTTGACGCGATCCGCACCGAGATCGAACAAAAGGGTTACCCGCCGTCCATGCGCCAGATTGGTGACATGGTGGGTCTTGCGTCCCTGTCCTCGGTCACTCACCAGCTCGGTCGCCTCGAGACCATGGGCTATATTCGCCGCGACCCCAAGCTCCCCCGCGCTATTGAGGTGCTGGATGAGAACGGCGTCGGCATGCACGGTAGTTCTTCCTCGTCCCTGCCCGAGCTGCCGAATTTCGAAGTCGGCGATGAAGACCTCGTACCCGTTCCCCTGGTTGGACGAATTGCAGCGGGCGGCCCCATTACCGCCGAGCAGTCCGTGGAGGATGTGCTCGCTCTGCCCCGCCAGCTGGTCGGTAGCGGTAAGCTCTTCATGCTCAAGGTCAAGGGCGATTCCATGATTGACGCCGCAATCTGCGACGGCGACTGGGTGGTTGTCCGCGAGCAGCACACCGCAGACAACGGCGATATCGTTGCTGCGCTGCTCGACGATGAAGCAACCGTGAAGGTGTTCCGTCAGGTCGACGGCCACACCTGGCTCATGCCGCGCAACTCCAACTACGAGCCGATTATGGGCGACCGCGCAACCGTCATGGGTAAAGTCGTCTCCGTGCTACGTAGCCTCTAGAAGACACAGTCTCTAGAAGAGACAAGCGCTAAATAGCACAGCCTCTAGAAGGCATAACCGTTAGGGCTTTGAGCTCTCTATAGAAATCACCCCGGTGGTACGTGAACGTTCACGTATCACCGGGGTGATTTTTATATTTCCAAAGCGGAGGGGGCGCTGCCAGGAGCGGCACTACACCAGACAAGAATCCCGCCCGAGCTAACGCTCAATACTCGCCGAAAGACGAGCCAGCGCACCAATCACGGCCGCCTTATTCTGCGTCGACCACATCGGCGGCATCGCCTTCATCAAGAAACTGCCGTAGCGTTTAGTCGCCACACGAGAATCCAGCACGGCCACCACGCCGCGGTCAGAGACCGAACGGATCAGGCGACCAGCGCCCTGCGCCATACGAATTGCCGCGTGGTGGGCAGAAACCGCCATGAAGCCGTTACCGCGGTGACGGTTCACCGCCTCCGTGCGAGCCTGCGCAATCGGGTCATCCGGGCGCGGGAACGGAATGCGGTCCATCACCACCAGGCGGCACGAGTCACCGGGAACGTCCACGCCCTGCCACAGGCTCATCGTGCCGAACAGGCA
>ENA-OWLE01000015-OWLE01000015.1-metagenome-genome-assembly--contig:-NODE-15-length-27997-cov-4.258965_pt1 | contig 27997 bp, 13 predicted proteins | sample MGYA00245345_ERZ651094 | MGnify/ENA primary metagenome ERZ651094 (study PRJEB26857, sample SAMEA4031770) | metagenome | biome: human; feature: oral; material: saliva | place: Philippines | collected 2014 | study... | reverse complement strand
TTTATCAACTAACATACCATACAATTTGTTAGCCAATACAGCCATAGCCTTAGGATGTTCTTCTTCGGTGAAAGAAGTAATGGTCATGATTGTATCGGGATCTTTAGGAAGCAATTGATCAAATGCTTCTTGAATTTCTCTACGCATATTTATATCCCTTTCTTTATCGTTGTCCTACAAGAAGATTAATAATCTTTTTATATTCTTTACCGTCAGTTTTTTCAAGAGCGGTATAAGACATAGTTGTGAATTGACGGCTAGCATCATCAAATAGATATGTAGCACGTTCATTTACATCATCGGCAACGAAGAATGCAAGGAGATTATATTGAGAGATAAGGTTTTCAACTTCAGAGATAGTAGCTTTGAAGTTGTATTCTTTGTTAAGAGTAGCTAATGTATCTGCAGAAATAACTAAAGATACAATACCACCGTATCCACCGCCATTATTCAATAATCTTGCTTTGTTACGAATAGCACGACGTTCTAGGATCTTCCAAACACTGTTAGAAGATTTTTGAATTTTGATAGCATCTAATTTAGCTTTATCTAAAGCAAACAAGAAGTCTTTCAAGAAAGAGATTTCTCGAGTTGTACTACGAATAAAGTTGAATAACATATTCTTGTCTTTATTCTTAGAAGAAATACGATAAATAACTTCATCTTGAGGAACGTATTGGAGTTTAGCTTTTACACCAACAGCAACATTAGTTACGACACCAGTTTTTTCGTTGTGTAATTTAACCACCAATACAGAAGGCATCATATTATTTACTTTTTTGATATCTACGTCTTTTATATCGGTAATAGAACCACGATTCTTATTACCATCTTTTCCTTTAGCATCTTCCATTGTTTGAGTATCGGCAGCTTCATCAATAGGAGCTGGATAATTTTCTTTGAAGATATAGGAGTCGATAGTAAGATTTTCTTCACGAATGGTTTTCATCAAATGGTCTAATGCTTCATAAGATTCAGTAGTAGCAATTGTTTCCATACGTTGAATATAATCTTCGATATCATCGGAATTTAAATTCTTATGAATTTTACCAATAACATCAAACGCAGTTTCGTTATCTTTTAAAGCTTGTGCGGAAATTGCAGAGAAAAGCAATTGAAGCATAACCAAAGCTTTACCTTCGACAGAACGAGTAAGTAATTGAGCTGTATTCAAAGATACAGATTCATCTACTAAAACTGGGAAGGTTAAAACTAGATTGGATGCAGCTTTTGCAATCGAGCTAGCTGACAAGACATTGCCTTTATTAGAACCAAAAGTTTTCTTTAGAACTTCAATAGGGCTATCGAGACAATCGAACAATTTTCCAAGATCACTGAGAACAGTTTCGTGGATACCGTTAATATCTCTTTTATTCAATTAGGGTACCTCCTTTTTAAAGATTTAAAGTGACCTATTATGGGCACATTTAATTTAATGTAAATAATATTACTATAATACAATGCTGCCATTTTGGCTGGTAGGAATACATTGGGAAAACATTAAAATAACTTTAGAAAGGAGGAAAAATGGCTTCAATCGATGAATATAATGAGCAGGATTTTAACTCGTTAGATAATGCATCATTGCCTGGTGGTGCTAAGAATGTAAACTCTATGGAGATACAAAACTTAGTAACTAAACAGACTAATGGTTCAGCTATCTATGCAGACTTGCTCCAGAGAACAAATTTAGATATTGATAATTCTGCTAGTGATCTAGCTAGATTTATCCGTGCCAATGGTATATACCAACGTAATGATTTCGATGACTTTAATACATTCTACTTATTCCCTAGAATGGACCCATATAAAATGCTTGGGACCACTAGAGAATATGTATTCTTTACGAAACCAGATTTACATATCTTCAGAACAACTGAAGATGCTGAGAATAAAGATGGTAGTATTCTAAATCCAGAAATCGCAAATGATCCATTCTTCAGAATGATGGTATCTCGTGGTTATGCCTATTCTGTATTAGCAAACTTACAATATACAGCTCCTGGATTTGATAATAGAAATCCATTTATTCCTATCCTATCCAACTATAAACAATCCAACTTGGAATTAAATAGTGTTACAGCTGATGATATAGAATCTGCGGTGAATATGTATGGTACAAAAATTGCTTACCGTCAAAGTTCATATAGATCCGATGAATATACTGACTTCTCTCTAGACTTCAGAGATGATAGATACTTAAATTGCTACCTATGGTTTAAAGCTTATGATCATTATCAAAAACGTAAAGCTGAAGGTAGAGTAACTCCAGCCCATCAGGAATATTCGATTCATAAAATTATATCTGACCAGATGACATTGTTTAAATTTATCGTTGGCGAAGATGGTGAAACTATTATTCATTGGTCTTGTATTTGGGGTTGTTATCCTAAGTCTGTACCTAGAGAAACTTTCTCTGATATGCCAGCTGATGGACAACTACATTTCTCTACTCAATGGCATGGTAGTTTCCAAGATGATATGAATCCAAAGATTCTAGATCATTTTAATTGGTTATGTAACGTTCGTATGTATGGTAAGAAAGCAGAAGAATTACCAATATATGATGAAACAATTCAAAATGTAACAGGTGAAGCTGCATTCTGTCCTTATATAGAACAATATAAACCAACTAATTCTGATATCGTTCAATATAAATTGAAATGGTATCAAATTCCAAATAAGTCTTATGATTACGATAGGAGGTAAACTTTAAATGGCTAATGAAGCTATCGATAATGGCACCGATGCCATTAATAATCTGATAGAAGAAACAAGTGATCATACGATAACTCCTAGTATATATGAATTAGCTGCCTTCGTCGATTCTATCAAAGCTAAATATATCGATATCCCAGATGATACTTTAGCTCTAGGTTTATATGGTTATCTAAATGAAATCCATTCCAATATCCTAGAGAATGTATCTGTAATGGCTGCAGAATATTCTAATGAAGCCAACCCAACTAGAGCACAATTAGAACGTAACGTTCTCTGCCATGCATTGAGTCTAGGTATCGATAATATCAGAGCAACTCCAGCATCTATCAATGTAACTTTATTCTTACCAGAGAAAGCATTGATAGCTAATATGTCTAATGATAGATTTGTACTTGATAAAGAGTATGAATTTAATATTAACTCTACTGGAGATAGTCGTGGTACTTCTTACGTCTATAGATTAGACTACGATATCGTTATCCGTAGATCCAGAACTCCTAGTGGTAAATGGATTTATACTGCGGTATATGATATCGATGGTAATAGTTCTTATTCTGATATCGTCAATCCATACTTACCAACTGTAGGTGTGGTTAAAGTAAACGATGATCAAATGATTGCTATCCAAACTAAAGTTAGACAAGTAGTCCATGATAGATTCTATAAGAAGATTATTGTAACTAATCCTCTTGAAACTAAAACAATTTCATTTACTTTCAATAATCAACTAGTTGATTTCTATATTGAAGTAAATGAAGGTGGTAAAGTCCATAAACTTAAATGTCTATATGATGGATTGTATTCTCAAGTACCTAATGAAGAATACTGTAACTACCAATACGTAGATGATTCTACTATTCGTATTACATTTAACCGTGACTCTTACCAACCTCGTATGAATAGTGATATTACTATTCATATCTTTACTACATCTGGTTCTTTGTGTAACTTTGCTTACAAAGCACAAACTACCCATGTATTAGCATCTGAAAGATATCCTTACAACAATATCTATTCTTTGATTATTCCTTACTCTGACTCTAAAGGTGCAGTAGATAAGAAAACAATCAAAGAGATTCGTAAGATTATCCCTAAAGAAATGCTTGCTAGAAGTACTATCACTACTTCTAAAGATATTAGAAACTATTTCAACCAAGTTTCTGATAAATATAAAATGGTATTCTTAGAGAAGTTACACAATCAAATTGACCGTATCTTCTTTGGTTATCTATTATTGAAGAATAATGATAATAATGTAGTACCAACAAATACTTTGGACGTATCTTTCGATAAAGGAATATTCCAAAATACTAATGCTACAAACTATATCCTTCCTCAAGGTTCTATCTTTGTAAACAATGGTATTTCTACAAAAGGTTATTCTTATAATATCGGAGATAGTGCTATAGCTGATTTGAATAATAAGAATGAGTTTGTTTATACTAACCCATTCTTGATTGTAGTTAATAAGGATCCATTCCTAGTTAATTACTATATGAATATTCTTAATTACTCTAAGAACTTAAGCTTCTCTGAGATTAATAATAATTCACAACTTCAATTCATTCCAGATATGGCTGTCCAAGTTAAACGTGATGCATTGAGTAGCAACTTAGAAGAACGAAATAAATATCGTATCTATTTGAACTTAATGCAAAATATTGCATCTGATTTCAATATCATTGGTTCTGATGAACAAGGTGAAATTACTAGACAAGATATTCAAGTCTATGGCGTAGTGTATTCTAAGAACGTACTTAAAGATAGTACTGTAACTTATACACCATACCGTTACTTTAAAGCTAATCCTTTAGCTAAAGGCGACTATGATGAAGATGAATATTCTTATCACTTTGAATTGGAATTCAATACTACTGATGTAATTGATAAGAACCAACGTTTATCTATAAACAAAGGTATGTATGTACCAAATACTGAATTAGAGAACGAAGGTTTATTACCAGCTAACTCTAAAGTTAAATTCTTTGTCGTTGCTAAATTCGATACTGAATATGGTTTAGGTGAAGAAATTGGTAGTATAGTTCCAGGACTTGAAGGTTGGTCTTTATGTAATACCTACGAAATGGTTACTGGTTTGGATGTGTATTATAACTACACAAATATAATGGAATCTTATATCTCATTAGCTGCTGATAAAAATAATGGTGGCTATCAATTTAAATTAAAAAGAGTTCCATTAGTAAAACACTCTTACTTACAAGATCCTGAAAAAGTCAGAGAACTTTGTCAAATGTTAGATATTCGTCGTAACTATATACAAACTGCTTTGATTATCTTGGAAGATTCGTTTGGTGTTGATTTCAAATTCTTCAACACATATGGTCCGTCGAATCTTTACAACGTTAATCAAGAATTGTATTTGGATAGAACTAATATCAGTCTCACATTTGAAATTAAGTATCGTAATGCTGATAGTGCAGATATTACTCCAGAAATTACAGATTTCATTAAGAAGTATATCGAAAATATCAATTACATCACTGACTTACATATGCCTAACCTTACAACAGCCGTTAAGAATGCTTTCAATAAACAAATTGTTTACTTTAAATTCGTTGGCTTGAATAAGTATGGTTATATGTATCAAAGTATCTATCAAAACCCAGCAGAAAATCCTTATGTAGATTCTACAGATGTACCAGAATTTATTAATATTAATACTAAAGAAGATGGTTCTGCAGATATTACATATAAATTAGCTAATACTACTGCTGATGATAGAATTGTAAACAACATGATTTAGGAGGACACTAATGTTTATTACAAAAACTATTCGCACTGAAGCTCCTGATATGGCTTCTGTAATTGAATCTTTTAATGCAGATATGGAAAACATGCTTGCTATGGATTTCCTTTCTTCCAAATACCAAGATGAATACTTCGGTGAATCTGCTGCTGTAGCTGCTAATGAAGCTACATTCGAAGAAATTAAAAACAAACTTTCTGATATCGTAGGTAATGCACTTACTCGTCTTCGTGCTTATGGTTCTGCTTGCTATGCTAAAGCAGAAAAAGCTGCTAAGGCTGCTAAAGCAAAAGTAACTTCTAAAAACGAAGAAACTTTTGTAGACTTCGAAGCATTCATGGAAGCTTCTGGTAATGAAAGTATCATTTCTACTACTACAGCTAAATTGAAAACTGCTATCGATGAAGCTTTAAAAGCTTTGAATGGTATTGCTAAAGGTGCTGTTAAAAATGCTAAAGATTTAGCTACTTATATCAGTACTAAATGTGCAAACTTGAAAGAATTCATCTCTTCTAAAATTTCTTCTAAAAATGAAGATGTAGAAATGTCTATCTACTCTGAAGCTGGTGATGAACGTCTTATTGATAAACTCTTAGCTGCAGTTCGTAAAGGTATCGACAAATGTACTAACCTTGGTGGTGCTGCTTTAGAAAAAGCTAAAGGTTTGTTAGGTTCTGTAAAACCATTCGCTTCTAAAATCTTCCATAAAGCTTATACTGCTATCGTAACTCTTATCAACAAAGCTACTCAAAAAGCACAAAAAGTTATCTCCTCTATTAAATTTTAATTGAGGTGATATAATGGATACTTACATTTTAGATTCCATTATCGATTCCTGTGAGGAAATGAGCAATCTTTCCTCCAGGAACTTATATACTGAAGCTTTCGATATGGATAAAATCAGAGCTGCCATTTATCGTGTATATACAGAAGCGATTAAGTATTATAAGAAACTTCTTCTTAATGCTATGAAGTTTATCAATAAACTTCGTAATGGTCGTATTAAAAAATTAATGGAAAAATTCGCTGTAATGCGTATTGATATCGACCGCATTAAGGACATGCCATTCGTTGGTAAAGTAACTAGAAAAATCCCTGATATTTTATTCGATGAAACTTATATGAGAAGATTGAATTTCTATATCGATAGAGATGTCAATTTCTCTTCCGTAGAGTTCTATGAAGATTATATCAATTTCAAGAATAATAACCCTGATGCTAGTTTACAAGAAATTCGCAAAGCTGTTAAAACAGCTTGTGAAGAAAAATTCAAATTCAAAGAACTAGAAGAAAAAGTTATTGCTCCTGCTAAATTTATTAATCCTAAGAATAAAATTATTTATTATGGTTCTTTCCGTCGTATTGCTGCTGATTATCTTACTGCATGTGATGATATCAACGAATTAATGCGTAATAAATTAAACAGTATTGAATCCATTGATATTAGCTCTGATGTAAATACAGATTACTACAATGCTATTGTAGTATATACTAATACTTATCGTACTGAGTCCTATAAATACTTCCAAAAAGTATTATCATTCCTTAGCTGGTATGGCAATATCTTATGCGGTACATTAGAACACTTTGTAGATGTATTAGAAAACTATGAAGGAGAGGAGAACCAATCTGATGGGAACAATTAATACCCAAGAAATCGAAGCTACGATTAATCTATTGAAGAAATATTCTAATCGTAATTTCGATGGAGCTAAAACTGCTATGGCTCAACCTAAAGAAGGTAATGATTATCGCCTTCCTTTCGTTAAACAATATCTTTACAATAACTTTACTAAAATCTCTGATGATTTAGCATTAGGTGCTGATGCTCAAAATACTGGTAAAGCAACTATCGATCAATTGGTTGATTATTGTAGTGCTGTAAAAGGTGCTAATAATGATCAATTACTTAAATTGAACTCTGGTGCTTTCTGTAGCGATGAAACTTCTGTTTCTGCTATGACTAAATATGCTATCAATACCTTTGGTAAAGATTTGAACTCTAAAATCACAACTCTTAAATCTTGTGGTTTTAGTGTTAACGAAGCTAAAGATATTACTGATGACAAATTAGAAGAATTCACAAACAAAATGGAAAAACTTACTCCAGATGGTGTGAATAAACAAATCGTTCAACGTGTTACTGATGCTACAAAGAACTTCATTGAAGATCGTAATGAAAAGAACGACCAAGTTAAAGAAATCTACAACCAAGCTAAAGCTAAATTGGATAAAGCTGCTACTGAAGAAGATGCAGCTAAAGTAGAATCTGTAGCTAAATTACATTTGACTCGTATCAAAGGTCGTGCTAAAGGTGTAATGGAATCTTTAGTAGAAAATATCTCTGCATCTGCTCTTCAAAATGATATTGCTCATTTGAAAACAGCTGAAGGTGAACTTTGTATTGAAAATGTAATGGAAGATGCTATGGCTATCTATGCTGTTATGGAATCTTTGAATATGTATGGTTTAGTTGATATGAATCGTCCATTCGTTGACTCCATTGTAGCTTCCTTTGCTCCAAGTAAATAATTTTGCAGAAAATACCCCTCTATCCAATATTGGATAGAGGGATTTCTTTTGCAATTTAGAAAGAAATAATAATTGTATTTTCTCCAACCACATAAATATTGTATAATTGGTTGACATATCGGCTGTTAGTGACATTAGCTAATGGAGCTAAGTCTTGTCTTGCTGCAAATGATTCATCAAATGCTTTAATTACAGCAGGAGAAATATAATTGTATAATTCAATTTGATCTTCTCCATTAATCTTACCTTCAAATCTTTTAAAGAAAGTTTTACGTAAAACCAACTTAATAGACATGTCATCATAGTTACTTAAGATACTGAAGCTAGAGATATAGCTTCCTAAACCTTCCGTTTCCTTTAAGTTATTACATACGTTTTGTAGTAATTCCTCTTCAAAGAAGTTTGCTTCTGTAAGTATACTGCGAATCGTTGCAATATCCACAATTCGCTCATTATCGATATAATAATATTCATTATTTTTATACATTGATATCATTTCTCCCATCACCAAAAAATCTAATGTCACCGTCATAGCTATTAGCTATAGAATTATAGTGCTTATGAGTTGTAAGCATATTTAAGAAGTCTATTCTAATCTCAACCCTAGGTAAAACCGAATACCATTTCTCTACAGTACCAGATACAACCAATCTATCATCTAACCATAAGTTAGAATTGGACATATCAGAGTATTTCTTTCCAATATTATCCCAGTCTGGTTTGCTTAATGGTGTATGTACACCTAGTTCAGCAAGATATGTATCAACTGCATTGAAATAAGAAGGAGTTTTGAAGAAAGTAGAATATTTAACTATACATGGAGTATAGATTACATGATCTAACCAATCAAACTCTTCAGTTGTGGTTAATCTTCTCATGAATCTATTATCTTCAGCACCAGATGGTGAATAGACATGAACGAAGTTACTATTAGCCATAGCCATATTAGCTAAGTTCTGTCTATTCACTAATCTGAACCGAGGACGAGGAGATCCTTCTGGAACTTCATATAAAACTATAAATATTGTACTATATTCGAGAGTTTCTCTCATAGTATTATAGTTAGCTATAATAGTATCACATTTAGAACGATTTAAATGTAAATGATCATATAACCATTCCAATCTTTCGTTATAATCTTTTGGTATATGGTCAAATTTGGCTGAATATTCATTAGCCTTTTGTTGTCTTGTTTTTCTACGCATGATTTTAAGCCCTTTATAATTAATTTACGATATTTATATCTAATTATAATTTTGTCAGTCTTAAAATCAATATTGACAATTATCGATAATCGTGGAAACCACCATATTGAACGAGTTTATTATATACCCATTGGTTTAATTCGCCAGCGATATTAGGTAAGAACATATTAGCCTTATCTGTAATAAGAACTTTGTATAAAGTCAATGTACGTCCGATATCAATTTCAGAGAAGTTGACACCACACATATTGGACAAGTAATCCATAAGAGTATTATTAGATAATACAGTCACGTCTAGGTTAGCATGAGAAGAGTCATTCATAGACATAGCCATTACACTATATAAGTCTTTGACTGTCATATTTACTTCTACTTCAGTTGGAATATTAGCAAAGGACCATTTACCTTCGCCACCTTTATTGATAGATAGCGAAGTAATCATTCCTAAGTCAATATTAAAGAACCCACGGTAGAAGCAACGTACCATGAATGGAGCACCGTATGTATTTGCACCAGTTGCTCTAGGAGCTGCTAAGCAAATTACATGGATTAAAGGTACAATAACGTTTAAGTATACACTTAAGTTATCACAATCAGGTGTCATAAATCTCATAGAGATATTATAATCTTTAGAGAACTGAGAATCTGCCCAGATTTCTGGGAATCTCATTTTAGAACCTTCGATAATTGCACCCATACCACTTAATAGTGATCCAAGTACACCATCAGAACCGCTACCGTCTTTGCTAGAACCAAAGAATTTACCGAAGAAACCACCATTAGCAGCATTTTCTTTTTGTCCAGCCATGGTCATATCGTTCCTACCTAATAGACTACCACCAAGACCAGTAGAAGCACCTAATAAGAATTGCATTTCACGCATCTTATCAGAGATACCATTAATCTTATCAGCTAATTGAGTTTTGGTTGTTTCATTACTGAAAGATTCAGATACTTGGTTATCTGAGTTAAGATAGAAACACATAGCATTTCTATAAGATAATGTAGCAGTAATAGGATTATCTCCAACCTTTTGCCAGTCATAAGCTCTAAGCTTAGCTGTTCCACCACCCTTAGCAGATGTTGGAATTTCAATATCATCTACTTTCATCAATACAGCAGCTATATGGCATAATGTGTTAACGTAACGATAGTAACCAACCCAGTCAGCATAGAAGTTATAGTATTGACCAGATTCTTTAAGTACAGATTTCAAAGTATTTTCATTCTCATCTGCACCAGCACCTTTCATTACTTCACTAATAACACTTTTCTTTTGTTCATCAGTAAACTTAGCCATGAATTTAGCATTACCAGGAACTATAGTAAGTAATGGCATACGAGCTACAATCTTTTCAGCATAAGTTTGACCAAATGCAGTAAATGGATTTGGACCTTGATCTGGAGTATTTGGATTTTGTTCCAATCTCATATCAGCTATATCAGTAAATTGATAAGGCATACCGAATACACCTTGTAGGTTGGTGATATTCATAGTATTCAATTCTTTAGCCAATTTTTGATTATGGTCTTGGAATGCATACTTAACTGCATTGATAGCAGAATCAAGAATAGTTTGAGTTTCTTTATTCTTTTCTACTTCAGATTTTTGATCTTCTTTCTCTTTCTTATTAGCATCAGTTTCACCAGCCTTTTTATTAGCATCATCTTCTTCTGTTGTACCGTCGAAAGTTCGAAGACTAAATCCAAAAGCATCTACTTTAGGAAGGCTATCAGATTCAATATCATCAATATTGAACTTATATTCTTTACCATCATAGATAGTATACACACAATCAGGATCTTTAGTGATATTACTAACCACATACATGATTGGAACTGTACCATTATGAGTTTGGATTTGATTACCATTTAAATCATTGAAATATTTATCTTCAGATTTTAAAGAGAAATAATCACCTATCTTGATTCCAAGAGAACCAAGTTTAAAATCTTCAATTATATTTAATTTATTATTTTGGTAAATATTAATCCATCCATTGGCACCAGTATTGGTCTTTACATAATACCACGTACCTACTTCTTCTATAAGTCTAAATCTATCCGTTTCTGTAAGTTTGGTAATTACTTTGGCATTTAAAGCACAGTCATCCATAAGATTAGACGGCTCTTTTAGCATGAAATATTTTGCCATTTAATTATCACCTCATTTTCTTTAATCTTTTTAATAAGATGTCGGGTAGAGTAATATTACTCTACCCGATTTCTTACCTTAAATGATTATTTTTTAGCAATCTTGAGCATATCAGAAACGATTTGAACCATACTGTTCTTATCGAATGTATCAGACATACCAGCAGCTTGTGCTACTGGAGCAACAACAGCTGTTTGGGAAACTGGAGTTCCACCATTAGCAGCTTGAGCAATAGCAGAAATACCTTGAACCATAATAGCAATATTATTATTAATAGAGCTTAATAGGTTAATCATAGTATCTACTTTTTGTTCACTGCTACTAGCAACTGATGTTGTATTTTGTTGTACAACAGGAACAATTGGAGCATTGATTTCTTGATAGCTAGAAGAACTACCATCAATATAAGAATTAGCGGCATCATTATTAGATTGGATAGAATCAAGTACTTTAGCTCTGCCAAAGATACCATGACCTTTACCGAATCTAGATCTACCAAACTTACCACGACCATATTTACCTTGACCGTGTTGTGAAGTACTACCAGCCATAGCAGCGGTTTCAGCAGCTGTAGTGGTTTGAGCACCTTGAGCTACAGTACCTTGACCTTGACCACCTGTACCGATATAACCCCATACTTTATCAGCACCCCAAGTACCTGCAGTATCAGCATGGAATACGATATTTCTAGAGGAGGAGTTACTCCACATGCCACCTTGACCGTCCATTACGATAGCATGATCTGGTTCGTCCATACTACCATCAGTATCAACGATACCGATATCACCAGCAACAGCACCTTGATCAGGAGTTTTCCAGAGACCAGCTTGTTGAGCTTCTTTCATTGCATCAGGAACCCAAGTATTAATTGGATTAATATTAGCATGATTCAAGAAGTCATTTGCCCAAGCAGTACAACCTGTATCACCATAACCAGGTCCATTTTCTCTTGAACGAGCCCAGTTAAGAGCTTGTTGGATATTAGGGTTGGAGGACATACCAGCACCGGAATTACCAGACATAGCGTTAGATACTTTGTCTTTAATTCCACCTAAGATATCAGAGAATGGATTACTACCAAAGATACCTGATAGTTTTTGACCGATAGGTGAGTTCGAAAGAGCTTTAAATGCACCGCCGATAGGACCCATAGCTTTACTAAATCTGGATTTAACTGCATCAAGAGTATCGAAGATACCTCTACCATATTTAGATCTACCATATTTACCTAGACCGAAGCTATTTAATGCATTATCTAATTCATCATTAAGTTTATCAAAAATACCGAATAAGCTAGTAGCTTGATTATTAGCTCCACCTTTAGAAGAAACACCAACAACACCACCAGAAGAAACGTTACCGTTAGAACCAGCGATTGCACCATCATTAGCATAAGCTTCTTCAGCCCAATCTAAACGTTGTTGGATTGCTTCTCTACTATCAGCAGAGATTTCGTATTCTTTATGGAATAAGAATGCCGCATCAGATGCACTGGCACAGTTATTCATTTGATTAGTAAGACCCATGTTATTACATTCTTGAGCAATGTAAGAACATTGTACGCCTGGGTCAGATGAGGATTTACCATTAGCTTTAGCAAAGTCAGCCAAACCTTGTTGACGACCAGCATCTGTCCATTGACATAAACCATAACCAGTAGTGCCATTTACACTAATTTCTGGAGCTGTTCCGCCACCTTCAACGATATTAGGAGTTAATCTAGATTCTTGCATCATGTTACCTAAGATACCACAAGAAGCAATCTTATTAAAGCCTAATTGCATAAGCATTTGAAGAAGTTGTGGACCTGCACCACCAGCACCTCTACCGAACTTACCACGACCCCAACGAGGAATGAATGCTTTACCCATACCCCACATAGGAACTCGTCTGATAAGACCTTTGTATCTGCCCCATTTACCTTTACCGTATTTAGACTTAACGTCAGCATCGGCTCTGATTTGGCTTTGAGGACGAACTTTAGGTTTAGCTGCAATAGCGATAGAAGATTTATTCAATACGTCAGTAGTTTTATAAACCTTATTAGGACCATCTGATTCAGAGTCTTGGATAATGATATTACCTTGATCGTCGAAACCTGTTGCAGTTACATAGTGAGGACCAGGACCATAAGGGTTAGTATCACTTACAGCATTATCTTGACCCATCAATACTACAGGATAACCTTTCTTAAGGTTACTTACTATAGCTTGGTTATTATTGGAAATATCGGAACTATTAGCACCGAGTTGTTTAAATAAAGAAGTAAAGAATCCTGGTTTAGTACCACCATCTTTCTCTTTATAACCATTATTCAATGCATATGTAGCAGCAGCTGTAATAGGTACACTACCACCTAATGCTGCAATAGCATTAGAAGCTGCACCTGGACCACAACCAGAGTCTGCCATGGTTTGAGTTTCTGTATCATAAGATGCATTATAAGACATTTGATTTCCAGGGTCTAGCTGAGAAGCAAAGTCTCCATCACTTAATACACCACCACGACCATATTTAGATCTATCATATTTACCTTTACCAAAGATAGCATCTTTAGCACTACTCAATAAATTACCAGCACCTGTAGTTACAGTATCCCAAGCACTACTTGCAGCATTAGCTACAGATTGACCAATAGAAGTAGCAGATTGGAATAGACTCTTACCTTTATCGAATAGAGATTTAGCACCATTCTTAATAGATTGAAGAGAAGGTAATTTACTTACGAATGCTTGCCATAAGTCAGATGCACTCTTATATAAACCTTTAGCAATTTGACCAGCAGAATCCCAAGCTTTAGCTAGAGTTTCTTGACCTATTTGTAAACCAGTATTAACTGTTTTAGAAATAGCTTTTTGAGCATCAGTTACAATTTGTTTAACTGTATCAGAAACAGCACTTGCAGTATCACTGATACCTTGGTATAAGTTACTACCCAATTCTGTAGCTTTATCGGTTACATATTGGAAGTTATTAGCAATGCCATTAGAAACATAATCAACTTCATTTTTAATTGCACTACCAACATCGCTAGCTTTATTACCTAAGTATTGTAGGTTATTAGAAATACCATTCTTAATCCATTCTACATTGTTCTTAACTCCATTAGATACATAATCAATTTCATTTTGAACAGAATCAGCAATACCAGAGATAGGATCTGCATCACCGAAGATCATTTTACCAATAGCAATGATATCACCACCATCAATAAACCAACCCAAGAATGGAATAGTAATAGCTAATGCATTAGTAATACCACCTACGATCTTTTGACCAATAGTAGGACTTTTACCATCTCCTAATTGGAAGTAAGATCCAGCATTGGACCAGCCTTCATAGAATGCATAAGCAATAGAACCAACAGCAATTACTGCACCTAAAGGTCCTGTAGCAATAGCTGCAATTTGTTTAGCAGCTTTACCAGCAGCTTTCTTCAATACAGCAGGAGAAGAGATCTTTTCGATAATAGTACTACAGAATTTATTAGTTTTATCAGCTAATTTGCCAGGGATAAATGTAGATGCTTTATCCATGATTTTCTTAAGTGTATCTTTGATTACACTTAAGCCTTCTTGGACTTTAGCACCGATACCTTCAACAGCACCGCTTACAGCACCGCTTACAGCACCAGTAACACTAGATACAGCCTTACTAGCAGCATTTTTAACTGTGTTTGCAACTGCACCAGCTTTTTCAGATACCCATGTAGTAGCTTTACCAGCTTTATCTGATATATTTTCTCCTAGCATATTTAATCCGACTTTGTATTTATAATACTCAGGACCAAATAAACTAGCGGCTTTATTATACAATTTAGATGCATTCTCAGCACCCCATGCATAAACACCTTTGGCTTTTTCGAAACCAGCAGCTAAAGTTCTACCAGCTCTAGAGTCTTTGAATTTAGCCCATTTATCACCAAACCATTTACCGACTCTTTCTGTTAAAGAGGTTTTTGGATTTGTTGGGTCTGTTTTGGTAGGATTGTTAGTTTTAGTAGGATCTTTGGATTTATTACCACCTAAAAGGCTACCAATACCACCAGCAAGAGCACCTAATAAACCACCTTTGCCACCACCTAGAGCATCATCTCCGCCTTTGCCACCACCAAGTAATCCACCAGCTGTACCTAGAGCTTTAGTGTTTTCAGCAATAATACGAAGATATTCTTTAGATTCTTGACGATCAGTATCTTCTTCACGAAGTTTCTTAGAAATATCTTTGTTTTCTGCTGTGTCATCCAAACTCATTGTACCGTTTGTATTAAGTTTATAAGTTTGAATACCATACTTAGTTGGAACTGTTTCAATATTCTTCTTCTTACCACTTTCATCTAACTTAGCAGAGATTTCACCACCACCGTTATCGATTTTAGCTTTAGAAGAAAGATTTTTGATAGCATCATAAGCACCAGCTACAGTAGCTGTAGCACCAGGAGCTAAGAAGTTAGCACCAGCTTTAAGAGCTTTACCAGCTAATGAACCTAAGCTTTTGAGTTTATCTGTAATACCAAAAGTATTATTAGCTGCAGAGATAACTGCTTCACCTTTGGATAATGCAGATAAACCACCTTTAAGAACTTTACCAATACCTAAAGCATGTTTTTGAATAGTAGCATTACCATCATCATCAGACATAGCATCTTTGAATTGGTTAAATTTCTTTTTACCAGCATTGATAAGATTGCCAATACCACTTCCTACAGACTTAGCTAAGCCAGCAGCTTTAGCTACACCTTTTTGTATAGCAGAAGATGCTTTACTAGCATATTTAGTAATAGTATTCTTGATACGTCTCAAGAAACTACCACCACGAGGAACGGATTTATATGTAATACCATATTGATCAAACATGGAGGACACATATTGTTTATCATCACGTTCAGCCGCTTTAACTATTTCATGGAAGTTAGGTAAATCGATGAGAATTTCTACACCAGATTGAGTAATAGCATAACCAAAGTCTAAGAATTGTTTGAAACATTTCTTAACTCTAGTGAATTTACCATTATCATATGCTTCTACAGCAGAACGATTATCTAACTGCATACCCATAGATACTAATTGAGTTGCATAGTCTACATTACTCTTCATATTACCGATACCAGTAATATCTTTTACAGATAGTGGAGTACCGCTTTGTTTAGCAACCTTTTGCATAAGCTTAGCATTAGCACCAGTAACTTTAATAGCAGCAAATAATGCTTCTTTGTTACCAGATGGGATTTGTCCTTTATTAAGCATACGTTTGATGTCATTAACACCATAGTTTGCTTTAATAAATTTACGGATTCTTTGTTTATCTTTCTTGGACAAGTCAGACAAACTCAAACCAGCAGTTGCAACAAATCCAGCAATATCAGAATCACGTTGTACATCTGCAGCAGCAGTACCAGCAGTAACAGCCGCTAGACCAGCATCATAAGCAGATTTAGCCATAGCATTTGTGCTATCGATATCTGCATTAGTACTTGCTAATTTATCTGCACCCATACCATTAGTTTGCTTAGTAATATTTTTAATTTCATCTTCAGTAAGTTTCTTACCAGAAACAAAAGCTGCTATTAATTGGTTATTAATAAGCATAGCTTTATTGATATTATCTAAAGCAATGTTTGTAACAGTAGTTGGGTCATTTTCTGGAGTGGTTGCTTCTCCTTCTTTACTGAAGTCACGCTTTTCTAATTCAGATTTAGTCATTTCCATCATACGTTTAATATTCTTAGGATCTGACATATCCACACCCATCTCTTTAGAGAGGTCTGCTGTATATTTATCTGCATTAGCAGCATGCTCATCAAATTTTTGACGTTCAATGATTTTAGAACGGATTTCTTTGATCATTTGACTCTTCATTGCATCTGGCATATTACTTAATTGAATAGCCTTTACTGCATTTTCTAAGTCAGCAGAATCACCAGATTGAATAGCTTTCTTAATAGCTTTACCAACATCAGCACTTACACCTTTTCTAGATGCAATTTCATACATCTTATCTGTCATAGCAGCTCGTTTTTGTTTCATTTGACGAGAGTTACCACGAGCATTTTGAAGTAATGCTAATTGTTGTTCTAATTGGTCTTTGTCAGCACCAGCAATCTTTTCATCGAAGCTAGAGAATTTATAATCAGTAATACCTTGACCTGCCATGAAGTTCATACGTTCTTGAGCTGTCATGTCGTCAGCCATACCTTTTTGGATAGTTTTAACACGGAGTTTATCACCGTATTGACCAACTTTATCCATTACTTTGGATGCAAGTTTACCAGGAACGCTGATTACTTTACTAATAGCACGTTGAATCGGACCAGAGGAAACTAATGCACCAGTTAAACCAACCATTGGAATCAATGGAGCAGGAATACCTAATGCATAAGCTGCAGCTGCTGCTGCACCGAACTTACCAATCTTACTACCAGCTAATTGTTTAGCCATGTATTTCATTTGGTTGCCACCAAATTGGGATTTAACGGTATCAGCAATATTATCAAACATATCACCAACACCATGTTTTACTAACTGTTTAAGTGGTTTAAATGCACGTTCTAATGGATTGAAGATTCTATCCTTCATGTATTTTTCTAAACGATCATGGAATCCTTCCATACGTTCTCTCATAGGATCGACTACATTTTCATTTAAGTAGTTTAATACACCACCAATACGTTTACCAGGATTTTTAGGGTCTTCTTTACCCAAGATCATTTCTTTAAATTTATCAGTAGTAGAAGCAAAGCTTAAACCACCACCGATTAAAGCACCACCTACAGCACCGAATGGACCAGCGATAGCTGCACCAGCAACGCCACCAAGACCAACACCAGCTAAACCACGACCCATATGCTCAGATAAGAACTGTTGCATTTGAGTCTTTTCTTTACCTTCAACACCGAAGAGATAATCTCTAACTTGTTGGTTATTTTTAGCAAATGCTATTGCACTACCAGCAAGTAAACCTGGAATAGGACCTAAACCAGTAGCTGCACCTAAAGCACCACCAACGATACCATAAGACTTAACGTCTTTAGCAGTACCGAGCATCTTCTTGATTTCTGGTCTGTCTAAGAATCCACCTGAACGATTACCTTGTTCATCTAGTTTACCGTAAAGCATGTCTTGAACACGTTCAGTGTTCTTAACCATAATTAAACCAGCACCTAATGCACCACCAGCAAGTACACCCATAGGACCACCGGATACCATTAATCCAGTAAGACCACCATAGACTGCACCTTCACCAAAGACTTCTGGAGCTTGTTTTTTGAAGTTCTCCATAGCTGCTTTGACATTATCTGGCATTTTATCAACGATAGCATCATACCAGGAGGATACTCTATTAAGAGCACCGTTTAGTTTACCGCCTGGGCTATCATCAACTATTTTATCTGCATCTTTAGTACCAGCAGCGAAGCCACTCAATTTACCAAGACCATATTGTTTAGCAGCATTGATAACCTTCTGTTCATTAGCAGAGTCTCTAGCAATACTAGCTTTAGCGATATCTGGATTGAATGGGTTCATTGTAGATGGGATTACTGCTTCACCTTTAGATAGTGCATACAAACCAGTCTTAGTGATATATCTATCACCACCAGCACGTCCACCACCAAAGAGACCACTATCTCCACTACTCTTTGATTTGATATCAGAGAATACGTTTTTAAAAGCACCAGTAACACTACCAGCAATGTTACCTACTGTACCTTTAACTTTATCTCTAATCTTACCAACTGTAGGGAAATGTTCAGCAATAAGATCTACTGTAGCATTCAATGGTCCTAATACATTCTCATTCAAGAATTTACCAAAATCATCAAATGTTTTTCTAGCATAATAAGACATGGTATTGAAGAAACCTTTAATAGGTTTACCATGCTCATCTTTCAAATTAGCTTCATGATCAAAGAAGAAACTTTCGATAGAACCATTAACGGCATCTACCATACCAGCAAGTATTTTAGTAGGTCTATCTCTAAGATCTAGTAAAGCACCGACAGCAAGTCCAGCTTTGTCCATCTTACCTTTACTATTCTTCATCTTTTCAGAGAAGCTACCACCTTTAGCGTTATGGTATTTACTCTTTAATCCTTCACCCCAACCATCATAGCCGAATTCAAGATCATCGCCTTGTATGTTGAGCAAAGCACCAATTCTACCAACGCCTCTAACATTAGCTGCTGAACCAGTTGCTCTTCCTTTACCACTATTTCTAAGTCTAACTTCTTCTGCAGTAAGTCCTAGAACTTCTAAACCAGCATCAGTTGCCGATGTTTGTTCTTTATGAAGACCTCTTGCATCTTTAGCTGTAGTTGTAAAACTATTCCAGTAGTTGTTTACAGCTCTGGAGTTGGATGAAGATTTAGCATGAACAGAACGTGCTTTAGATGGACTGCCTCCACCAAATCCAGTACCATTTTCTAACATAGTACGGATTAAGTGAGTTTCCATGTAAGTACCACGGATAGCTTTAGCAACTTCAGAGTTTTCTAATAGTTCTTGAGATCTTTGAAAGATCCCTCTTACATTAGAACTACCTTTGAATGCACCGTTATTGTGCATCAAATCAACACCACCGGCATTATTGCCCATATTGGACATATAATTATTTCGGTTTTCTTTATATTGATAAGAGTTGCTAATGAACTGAGATCTAGTATTACCATTAGCAGTACTAAGCATCTTAGCGATAAGAGTCATATTGCGTTCACTAGAAACACCATATGCTCTCATATAATTTCTAGCATTCTTAAGCTTACCGCCAACGAATTCGAAATTATAATCACCATTGCTATCTACTAATGCTTCTAATACTCTACCCATATCAGAATAGAAGTTAACTTGATCTGCATCATCATTAAACTTCATTCTACTAGCAATACCAGTTAGATGCTTTTGCATAGGAGCAGCAGCTTGTTTAATAGAAGCTCTTCTTTCAGAATTATAATTCTTCTGAGCATTCTTAACTGTAGTCCAACGACCAGTGTTTATATCAAACACACGTTCATCTTCACCAGTTAATGCTGCTTCGATACGCCTTAAGTAAGTCGGAATTACTTCGATAATAGTTTTATTAGCGATACCATTGTAAGCTACAGGTCCTTTGACAAAGTTCTTTGTGTCAACTTTATTGACTTCTTTGCCATTGAAACCAAAGATTTCGTTTAAGAAAGAACCAAGAAAACCTTGTTGTTTTCCTAATTTATGTAAACCCATGATCCCAGCATTACCAGCTGTTCGATTTAATCGAGCTAAGCTTTTGGATAATTGTGGTCCCATTAATGTGGATAATAATCCATCACTTACGAATGATAATGGTGAAGAAAATAAAGCAGTAGGATCTCCACCGGTATCTTTCATCATTTGAATCATGCTACCGATAGAGCTATTTTCCCAGTTCTTCTTAACATGCTCTTTGTAGTTAGCTAAGTTAAATCCACCACCGCCAAATACGTTACTGAATGAAGAATTCTTTTTAACTTGTGGGTTAGAATTCTTATACATCTCACGCTGAATTTCTATCATTTCTTTCATGATAGCGTTTTGTTCAGCCAAGTAGTTAGTAGTAGTTTCATAGAACTTAGTGGAGTTATCAATATGCTGCTTAAGAGCACTTTGATTAAAATCAATAATTGCTTTTAAGTGATTATTGACTCCTTCAAATCCAGCTTTATTAATTTGCTGCATTTGAGCTAACTGAGTATATTGAAGCTTGGAAGATGCTTTAACTGTTTCTCCGATATAAGCACTACCACTCATAACTGAGTTAGAGATAGTTGCTGAAGAAGCAGCAAACCCTGCATTAAGATCTTTATTCAAATCTGAGAATGCAGAATTTTCAATATCATTCATAGAAGAATCAGATTCGTCGCCAAAAATGAATCCGAAGTCACCTTCATCTCCAAACATTCCACCGTATTCTTTTTCCATAAGCTCATCTTCACGAGCTTTGTTATAGAATTTACCGGTCTTTAAGTCGGACATGCCATTGTTCAGTATTTTGCTAGCATCTTTAAATATGCTAAGATTCTTCAAAGTATTTTTAATGGAAGAAGAGTTTAAAGTTCTGCTATCTCTGATAACATTTTGATTTAATTGACTCTGTGTCCATTTAGCAGCTTTGAAAAGATTACCATATTTATTTTCAGCTCTATTCTGTGCCGAATGGTATAGCGACTCGCCTACGTTCTTAGCGTAACGAGTACTGTATTCTTTTATCTGTTTTAACAAAATTATTTCCTCCTTTCTATATGGATTATAGGAATGTTCAGGCGGTGAAAACACCCCTATTCCATATGGAATAGGGGCATCTTCAGGAGGAAATTATGACTTCTATTTATCGTCAGGACCTACATATTCTTCAGGAGAGAACCATGTAGGAACCTTTGTATGTACTTTGAATGTATCGTGAGCAGGAGTCCAAGTTTTACCATTGTTATATTGCTCTTTCCCATCAATTATTTCACGTTTAGGGAATTTACGATAACATGCTTCTTTGTGTACTTTAGAGATAGCAACGTTAGAACGTTCTCTACCACCAAATGCTAGTTTACGTCCAGATTCCAAATATGTATTAACAAACTCTTTAGAGAATTCAATCATATTTTCTGCTTCAGAACGTTTGAATTCATGACGAGCCATAAGATGATTAGCTTCAGCCATAGACATCTTAGTTACACCAGCCATAACACTAGCACAAGTATTACGAATAATTTCAGATGGACAAATGAAAGATACTTCACCATTGCTATTATAAGTAGCTACTTTGTAGTTGGTATCATTAAGCATAGCTCTCATAACACGAAGTTCATCTTTCTTAGAAGAAGTTGTTGTTTTAGCATTTTGTAGTTGGGAAATAATTTCTTGTACTGTTTCCATAGTTTTATCCTACCTTTATATAATTTAATTACCAAGTTTGGTTCTTATCTGGTTTGCCGTCTTCATCAAGAAGAGTAATAATTCGAACCAATTTTTGTTTCCTATTTTGAGCATTTAAAAGATATTCTCTAAACTCCTCTCGATTATATCCTTTAACAATCTCAAGAAACTGTTCTTTATCCAAATTTATTCCTCTCTTTCTTCTAAACATGACCGTTTTGGTCATTATAATTACTATAAAGTTTATATCATAATAAATAATAATATATTTGCGGCAACAATTAGTTAATTTTAACCACATGAAAGGAGATTTTCTGATGCAAAATATAGATAAAATCAGACCTTTTAAGATTCGGACTGATAAACTCCTATATCCTGTCAATAAAGATGATAAATATAGAAACAGTGCTATATTTTTAGTCACTGGTAGCTTTGAAAAATCACTTAAGTTCTTAGCAAAAAATAAAATATTCGTGAATAATGCTCACTTTATTAGCTACTATATGGAAAAAGACTTTAGTTTTGTTATCCAAGAACAAGGTATGACTGAAGAAGGGAATATGATTCCTTTATTAGAGTCTTCCAATAATGAAGATGATGTTTTATTCAATGATAAATTCATTAAGACTAATGATGTAAAAATGTTCTATCCTGATGCGGTAGAAGATATAATCTTCCGAGAAGATTATGGTATGAAACAAAACTACTCTACCATGTTTAGACGTTTCTTATATACTGAACGTATTAAGAATCAAAAACAACTTCTAGAAAAATATGATAGAGTTAAATCTGTGGTCAATTGGATTACAAAAACATATCTAAATATCGAACTCTATAGACAAAAGAATCTTATTGTTGATTGGAGTTATTATACTAGCGTATTTCAAAAGAATAACTTCTATACTTTAGATCGTGGTGTTGATTTATATCACCACTTCATTACACATCTATTACAAGATAAACGATTTGATTTATATACTCGTAAGACTGTAATTATCAAATTAGAAGATATATTTGAGAATGCAGCTGATGTAAAAGGTAAATGGGATTATAGACAAGATATCAATATCTTCTCTATGATTGAACGATATGTACGTCGTAAGATTGAATTCTGGAAAGACTGGGAAGGTATAGACTTCTTGATAGTAGCAGATAAAGGATACTTTAAAGTGGACTTTACTGATATGGATATGTCTAAACTTACCATATTGAAAAGATTGATTAATAAACTATTAAATCTTTCTTCTGATATATATGAAGCTCCAGTTCAAACTAATTATCTAAACGATGTTGATATCGATAAAGATAATACTAATACAGAATATATTTCAACTCCTCCATCTATTGAAGATGATAAAGAAGAAGAAAAAGAAACTGCTCAAGATGATAAACAAGACGCTAAAGATTTAGAACAAATAAAGACTTATGTATCTAAAGTAAACAATGCTACTTCTATGAAGTTTAACCAACCAGATATTTCTCCAGCTCGTATTAAACGTATGGATGAATTAGATGAAAAATTCAGAAGTACTGAAGTTGGTGGTCGTAAAGTAGCAGATGTAGTTGATAGCTACTACGAGTCTGATAAGAAGTTGACTAAAGATGTAATTCCAGTTGATTCTCTTAATGATGAATGGAAGAATGTAACTTTCTCTAACTTCGATAAAGAATATGATTTAGATAAAGATGTAATCAAAATCTTTAATAATATATTCTCTGCCGATAAGAAGAACCGTATATCTATCATTGAACTTAAGAAAGAAGATACTTCTAATCATGAAAACTATCTAGATACTTATACTATTCAAACTGAAGATAGATTTGGTACTAGATCTAAATTGGTTATCGATATTCCTAAGTTTATTGATGGTCGTTATATGATGCTTCGTGGTAATACTAAAATTCTTAATGGTCAATTAGTATTAATGCCTATCATCAAGACAGAAGAAGATGTAGTTCAAATCGTAACCAACTACAACAAAATCTTTATCTATCGTATAAATCCATCTAATGGTACTAAGAGTACTCCAATGGTAGATAGATTAACTAAATCCCTTAAGAAATATAAAGGTTCTACAATCACAGTTCTTAATGGTGATAATAGTTTTATCTGCTCTAAGTATGATTTACCAATTGAATACAGAGACTTAGCTGGTTTGTATACTAGTTATACTCTTAAAGATGGTTCTTATATTACATTTGATATGGATATTGCTCTTAGAGATTTAAAACCTAAATTAAAGGGTGATAAAAATTATAATAGTAAAACTCATTATATTATCGGTTATGATAAACCAGCTAATAAGGTTATTTATTGCACTGGTAATGAAGTAGCTAAAACTATTGCTAATTTCTTATCCGAAAAAGATAAAGCATTTGCTGAAATATTCAGCGAATCCAAAGCATCTAACTCTTTAGGTTATTCTGATGCTTCTATCTTAAATACTAGACTTCCTTTAATTGTAGTAGCTTGTTTTGCTGAAGGTTTAACTTCTGTATTATCTAAAGCTAAAATCAAATGGGAATTTACAGAGAAACGTCCTGAAAATTCAGACGATAATTCTGTGGTTAAATTCAAAGATGGTTACTTAGTATATGAAAATACAACTCCTGAAGTTTCTCTTCTTATGAGTGGTCTATATAAAGTAGCTACAGATGAATTTGAATTCAATGAAATGGATGACTATAGTACTTGGTTAGATATTCTAGAAGATTTCGGTGCTAGATTCAAAGCTGATGGTTTAGCTAACTTCTATGATTGTCTATTTGATCCGATTACTATAGATATTTGTAAGAAATACAAATTACCATACGATTACGTTGGTGCTTTAATCTATGCTAATAATCTATTAGCTGATACTAACTACAATACTCATACAGACATTACCGGTAACCGTGTACGTACAAATGAATTAGTTGCAGCTTATTTATATAAAGCTATTTCTAAAGCTTATGGTGATTATGCTAATACAGTTCGTCATAGAGGTAAAGGTGCTAAGTTATCTATTAAACAATCTGCTGTAGTAGATGAAATTCTATTAGATCCAGGTTGTTCTGACTTATCTGTATTGAATCCTTTACTTGAAGCTGAAGCAGCTTCTACATTATCATTCAAAGGTTTATCTGGTATGAACTCTGAACGTTCTTACAAACTAGATAAACGTATTTATGATAAATCTATGCTTGGTGTAATTGGTGTATCTACAGGTTTCTCTGCTAATACTGGTATTAATCGTCAAAGTTCTATTAATGCTTCTGTATTAGATACTCGTGGTACTATCAAACCTAAATCTGAAAAAGAATTAGGTACTCTTGATACTCTTACTCCTTATGAAGCATTAGCTCCATATGCTACAACTCACGACGATCCAATCCGTACAGCAATGGGTTATATCCAAACAGCTAAGCATCAAATGAGAGTTAAAGAATCTTCTCCTAACTTATTGACTTATGGTATGGATGAAGCACTTCCTTATATGACTTCTAATATCTTCTCTCATAAATTTAAAGGTAAGAGAGGCAAAGTAATAGATGTCAAAGAAGGAGAATTCTTAGTATATCAAGATCTTGATACTAAACAAACTCATATGCTTTCTTTGAAAGAAGAAGTGCTTAAGAACTCTGATGGTGGTTTCTATGTAACTGTACAATTAGTTCCTAAAGTTAAGAAAGGTCAAATGCTTAAATATAATGATATCTTAGCTTATGACCCTCAATCCTTCTCTCATTCTAATGCTACAGCTAAAGATGCTGGTCAAATTGCTTATAATATCGGTACTATGGCTAAAGTAGCTATCATGTGTACAGATGAAGCATATGAAGATAGTTCTATTATCTCTGATAGATTATCTGAAGCTATGACTAGTTACTATTGCGTACAAAAAGCTAAATCATTCAAAGCTAATACAAACGTTTACAATATCGTAGAGCCTGGACAAAAAATAAAAGAAGGTGACTCTCTTATTGTATTCCAAAATGCATTTGATGATGATAATGCTAATAAACTCTTAGCTAAGTTAGCTGATGATGATACTGAATTGATTAATGACTTTGGTCGTATCAAAATTGCTTCCAAGATATCTGGTGTAGTGCAAGACGTTAAGATTTATCGTACTTGTGAAATATCTGACCTATCTCCTTCTCTTAAGAAGATAGTAACTAACTACGAAAAAGGTATCAAGGAACGTAATAAACTAGCAAAACAATATGGAGTTAGTGAAGGTGAAATTAAAGCTACATCTGAGCCTGACTACAAGCTAGAACAAAATGGTAAGCTCAAAGCTACCGAAAATGGCGTTTTGATCGAGTTCTATCTTAAAGCTGAAGATAAAATGGGTGTGGGTGATAAGTTAACCTACAACACTGCAATCAAAGGTGTTATCAAGGATATATTCCCTAAAGGTGATGAACCTACTAGTGAATATAGACCTGATGAAAAGATTGATGCTTTATTAGCAACAGCCTCTGTAACTGCTCGTATGACATCTTCAGTTATCTCTAGTGGTATTATGAATAAAATTATGATAGAAACTGCTAGACAATGTAAAGATATACTTGGTATCAAATGGGATTACTTAGGTAAAAACAAAAAATAAACGAAAGAATATGGAGTACCCAATATTGGGTACTCCGTTATCTTTCCGAAAATTATTAGATAGTATGAATATACTCTCCAGGTAGGAAAATTATTATAGCCATTGCAATTGTTATAATAAATAGATTGATATTTTTTAAAGAGGTAAAACCTGAAGAGTATATTCATACTATCTAAAAGATAAAATAATAAGTTTTAAGTTACATGATTAACCATCATAAGGGAGATGATAAAATAACCTTAAGAAGGATTGAATTTATGTCTTCTTTTATTGATGGGAGTGTATTTGAAAAATCCACCAGTCATACGATCTACTGGTAAGATAGTTTTGGAATATAATAAGTGAATTGTGAGAGAGAGCGATTATTTCAGGGAGAGTAAACGAAAATAATCTAAGTTATTCCAAAACTGTGTTAAAAATTGTCTCATACTTATATAAAAATTTTATGGGAATTATAATTTTTATACTGTTTCATGTTTGTGTGTTATTAGTTTATAGGGGTTTCTTATTAGAAAATAAGGATTGTTAGGGATCCCCTATGATGGTTAATCATATAACTTAATTAAAATAATAAAATAAATAGAAGACTAGAAAGTTGGATAAATTGCTGCAAACAACACAATTTTTTAAAAATCAAAACTCTGCAAGCCTAATTACTATAAATGATACATTAACTGTAGATGAAAAGTATGTTTAAGTAATAAATAGTAATGAAAATAAAGAAAGTGTATACAATTTATCCAACTTTCTAATCTTCTATTATATATAAGTTGATAGAGAGATATAAAGTGAAATTAAATAGTATTATATTCGTTTTATATAAGGAGTACAAAACAAAGATATTTTATATCTCTCTATCATAGTGATATTATACAACTAAAATATTTTTTAGTTGTTCGAAAATTGAGCTATCATTTCACGAGTAGCTTTTGGAATATTTAGATAATCACCATTCTTGGAGTTAATATCTACAGATTCCTTTACCATACCTTTAGAACCATAGTATGCTAATGTATAATCATTAGCTCTAATAGCTATTTCTTGTAAGTAATCTTTTTCATTTAAAAGAACTTGTTCTAAGAATTCAGGCTTTAATTCGAAGACTGAATATTGAACCTGTAGAATCAACAGATAATAAAAACATT
>ENA-OWLE01000014-OWLE01000014.1-metagenome-genome-assembly--contig:-NODE-14-length-29224-cov-4.036134_pt1 | contig 29224 bp, 25 predicted proteins | sample MGYA00245345_ERZ651094 | MGnify/ENA primary metagenome ERZ651094 (study PRJEB26857, sample SAMEA4031770) | metagenome | biome: human; feature: oral; material: saliva | place: Philippines | collected 2014 | study... | reverse complement strand
CTGCTGTTCCACTCCTTGTTGGAATGGGCTTGGATGAGTTCTCAATGTCAGCTACATCAGTACTTCGTACACGTAGCTTGATGAAGAAACTTGACACAGCAAAAATGGAAGAATACGCTAACCGTGCACTTACTGAATGTTCAACAATGGAAGAAGTTCTTGAACTTTCAAAAGAATATGTTAACGTAGACTAATCAAAAAAGTGGAGGCTTGAGCTTTCACTTTTTTATATCTAAGCTGAGACAAAATAATTGACTCATCCTTTGGTTAGGAGTAGAATACGGCTAACCTAGGTTAATAATTTTTAGTATTTTTGTCAAAATTTTCTGAATAATCCTCGTTTAAATCTTGGAATATTTCTAAAAAAGTGATAAAATAGATTTCATAATAGATAAAAGGAGTTACTATCTTGGCTAAACAATACAAAAACTATGTCAATGGTGAGTGGAAAACATCTGAAAACGAAATTACTATCTACGCACCTGCAAGCGGTGAGGAACTTGGATCAGTTCCAGCTATGAGCCAAGCTGAAGTAGATGAAGTCTACGCAGCAGCTAAAGCAGCACTTCCAGCATGGCGTGCGCTTTCTTATGCTGAACGTGCAGCATACCTTCATAAAGCAGCTGATATCTTGGAACGTGATGCAGAAAAAATTGGACAAGTTCTTTCTAAAGAAATTTCAAAAGGTTTGAAATCTTCAATTGGGGAGGTCGTTCGTACTGCTGAGATTATCCATTATGCAGCCGAAGAAGGTTTGCGTATGGAAGGTGAAGTCCTTGAGGGTGGATCGTTTGACGCTGGTAGCAAGAAAAAAATCGCTGTTGTTCGTCGCGAACCAGTAGGTCTTGTACTTGCTATCTCACCATTTAACTACCCAGTAAACTTGGCTGGTTCTAAAATTGCTCCTGCCTTGATTGCTGGTGACGTTGTTGCCTTTAAACCACCAACACAAGGTTCTATCTCAGGTCTTCTCTTGGTAGAAGCATTCGTTGAAGCTGGTATTCCTGCAGGTGTCTTGAACTCTATCACAGGACGTGGTTCAGTTATTGGTGACTACATCGTTGAACACAAAGCAGTTGACTTTATCAACTTTACAGGTTCAACTCCAGTCGGTGAAAACATTGGTCGTTTGGCAGGTATGCGTCCAATCATGCTTGAACTTGGTGGTAAAGATGCCGCTATCGTTCTTGAAGATGCTGATCTTGACTTGACTGCTAAAAACATTGTAGCTGGTGCTTTTGACTATTCAGGACAACGTTGTACAGCTATCAAACGTGTTCTTGTAATGGATAGTGTTGCAGATGAATTGGTAGAAAAAGTAACAGCTTTGGTCGGGAATATTACTGTTGGTATGCCTGAAGAAAGTGCAAGTGTTACACCACTTATCGATACAAAAGCAGCTGACTTTGTTCAAGGTTTAATTGATGACGCAGTTGAGCAAGGTGCTACTGCTAAAACTGAATTGAAACGTGAAGGAAACCTTATCTACCCAGCTGTCTTTGACCATGTAACTACTGACATGCGTATTGCTTGGGAAGAGCCATTTGGTCCAGTATTGCCATTCATCCGTGTATCTTCAGTTGAAGAAGCGATTAAGATTTCTAACGAATCTGAATTTGGACTTCAAGGTGCTGTCTTCACACAAGACTACCCACGCGCATTCGCAATTGCTGAGCAACTTGAAGTTGGTACAGTTCACATCAACAATAAAACACAACGTGGTACAGATAACTTCCCATTCCTTGGTGTTAAAGGATCTGGTGCCGGAACTCAGGGTGTGAAATACTCTATCGAAGCTATGACTCGTGTAAAATCAACAGTATTTGATATTGCAAACTATTAAGAGTTTAGTATTCTATCATTTAAAAAGTTAAAAGGGTCCTAATATGCGCTGACCCCAAAAGTTAGATTTTTTTGTCTAACTTTTGGGGCGCAGTTCATTATAGGGGCTCTTTTTCTTTTAAAATGTGGTATAATAGATTTAAATTTCGAATATAGAGAGTTTTCTGACAATGGATAAAGCTTATTTTTATTTGGTGATGAAGACACATGAGTTAGAAGTGCCTTACACTGGTAAACTTCGTCGTGTGCGTGTTCTTCTGCCTAAAAACTATGAAACGGATACAGAGCGTTCCTACCCTGTTGTGTATTTTCATGATGGTCAGAATGTTCTTTATAGTAAGGAGTCATTTTCTGGCTATTCTTGGAAGATTATCCCAACAATCAAGCGTAACCCTGATATTTCGCGTATGATTGTTGTAGCCATTGATAATGATGGTCCTGCTCGTATGAATGAGTATTCTGCATGGAAGTATCAAGAATCTAATATCCCAGGCGTTCAGTTTGGTGGTAAGGGCGTAGAGTATGCTGAGTTTATTATGGATGTGGTGAAACCCTTCATTGATAAGGGATATCGCACTCTTCCAGACCGTCAGCATACTGCCATGATTGGATCCTCACTTGGTGGTAATATCACTCAGTTTATGGGGCTTGATTACAAGGATCAAATTGGCTGTCTAGGGGTATTTTCTTCAGCCAACTGGTTGCATCAGGAGGCCTTTGATCGATATATATCCCGTCAAGATCTAGATGCTAATCAACGTGTCTATATCTATGTAGGTACAGAAGAAGCCGATGATACAGACAAAACTCTGATGGCTGGTAATATTAAGCAGGCTTATATTGATTCGTCTCTGAGATATTATCATGATTTGGTCCAGCGTGGGGTTGATTTGGAGAATATCAAGATTCACATTCAATCTGGAGCTGAACATAATGAGGAGGCTTGGGCCGAGAATCTACCTGACTGCCTTCGCTTTTTCGCTGAAAACTGGGACTAGTCTTACTTGTCATAACTATTTAAATTGTAATAAAGAAAAAGGAATTAAAATATGAATATCGAACATCTTAGCCACTGGAGTGGTCAGCTTAATCGTGAAATGTATGTTAACCGTTATGGGCACGCTGGTATCCCTGTTGTGGTTTTTGCCTCATCAGGTGGTAGCCATAACGAATACTATGACTTTGGTATGATTGATGCTTGTGCACGTTTTATTGAAGAAGGACGTGTACAATTCTTTACACTTTCAAGTGTAGATAGTGAAAGTTGGCTTTGTGATTGGAAAAATCCACACGATCGTGCTGAAATGCATCGTGCTTATGAACGTTATGTTATTGAAGAAGCTATTCCATTTATCAAACATAAGACTGGTTGGTTTGATCCAATGATGACAACAGGTTGTTCAATGGGTGCTTACCATGCTCTTAATTTCTTCTTGCAACACCCTGATGTTTTCAATAAAGTAGTAGCACTTAGTGGTGTTTATGATGCTCGTTTCTTTGTTGGAGAGTTTGGAGGAGATGAAGCCATCTACCAAAATTCACCTTCAGATTATATTTGGAACCAAAATGATGGTTGGTTTATTGATCGTTATCGTCAAGCTGAGATTGTCGTATGTACAGGTCTTGGTGCTTGGGAACAAGATGGTCTTCCTTCTTATTACAAACTTAAGGAAGCTTTTGAACAAAAGAATATTCCAGCTTGGTTCTCTGAGTGGGGCCACGATGTTGCTCACGATTGGGAATGGTGGCGCAAACAAATGCCTTATTTCCTTGATAACATGAACCTATAATATTTTATCTAAGCTATCTAAATAACCATAAAAGAGGAATCACTAATGAATTATCTTGTTATTTCACCATACTATCCACAAAACTTCCAACAGTTTACAGTCGAACTTGCTAACAAGGGAATCACAGTTCTTGGTATTGGTCAAGAGCCTTATGAACAGTTGGATCAACCTTTGAAAGATGCTTTGACTGAGTATTTCCGTGTAGATAATTTGGAAAACCTAGAAGAAGTGAAACGTGCGGTAGCTTTTCTCTTCTATAAACATGGACCAATCGATCGTATTGAATCACATAATGAATACTGGTTGGAATTGGATGCAGCTCTTCGTGAACAGTTTAACGTTTTTGGTGCTAAACCAGAAGATCTTAAGAAGACTAAATTCAAGTCTGAAATGAAGAAACATTTCCAAAAAGCTGGAGTTCCAGTTGTACCTGGTGCTGTTATTACAACTGATGAAGACGTGGATAAAGCTGTGCAAGAAATTGGTCTACCAATGATTGCTAAGCCAGATAATGGAGTTGGTGCAGCTGCAACCTTCAAACTCGAAACAGAAGATGATATCAATCACTTCAAAGCTGAGTGGAACCGTGAAACAGTTTATTTCTTTGAAAAATTTGTAAATTCAAGTGAAATCTGTACTTTCGATGGTTTGGTTGATAGAGATGGTAATATTGTATTTTCAACTACCTTTGACTATGCTCATACTCCACTTGACTTGATGATCTACAAGATGGATAATTCTTACTATGTTCTTAAGGAAATGGATCCTAAATTGCGTAAGTATGGTGAAGCGATTGTCAAAGAATTTGGTATGAAGGAACGTTTCTTCCATATTGAATTTTTCCGTGATGGTGATGATTATATTGCTATTGAGTACAACAATCGACCAGCAGGTGGTTTCACGATTGATGTCTATAACTATGCCCACTCTTTTGATTTGTATAAGGGCTATGCAGATATCGTTGCTGGTGATCCATTCCCTGGATCTCACTTTGAACCACTTTATTGTTTGGCGACTTCACGTCGTGCAAGTTCTCACTACGCTTATTCAGAAGAAGAACTTTTCGACAAGTATCGTGAACAACTTAAAGTTAAGAAAATCATGCCAGCTGCCTTTGCAGAGTTGCAAGGTGACTTCCTCTATATGTTGACAACTCCAAGTCGTGAGGAAATGGAACAAATGATTGAGGACTTTGGTAAAAAAGCTTAATCTTTATATGTTAAAAGCACTTCAGTTGCTTCTGAAGTGCTTTTGTCATCCTTTATTTTTCGTGAAGTTCTTGATTTTTAAGAACTAGTTCTGAAACTTTAGCGAATTTTTTAAGTTTTTTGAGATCTTCTGGATGGGTTACCAAGCTAATCACACTACCTTCATTTCCCATACGGCCAGTACGTCCTGAACGGTGAGTGTAGGCTTCTCGGTCTCGAGGAATATCAAAGTTGATGACTACTTCAAGGTTCTCAATATCAATACCTCGTGCTAAGAGATCAGTCCCTAATAAGAGTGAAATCTCGTGATTTTTAAATTTTTCCAGAATAACTTTGCGGAATTTCACATTAATGTCACTAGCTAGGGATACAGCTGAAGCTCCGTTAAATTGGAGACGTTCTTCAGTAGCACCAAGGTCAGAAAGGCTATTGAAAAAGACAAGGCCACGGAAGTCAGGAATATTGGAGAACTTACGAAGAAGTTCGACACGGTTACGTTTATCAACGCTGATATAATAATGTTTGATGGTGTCTAGTTCCTGATTAGATAAGTCATAAACGATAGTATTTTCGACAAGATTTTGACTATCAATTTTGTTGGTTGCTGAAATGTAGATCATTTGGTGGTCGCGAGGGACATGGTGGCTGATTTTTGTTACGAAATGATATTGGCTATCACTGAGAAGCTCATCAAATTCATCGAGAACAATGGTATTGACGTTCATCATTTTGATTTTTTTGAGTTTAATCAACTCAAAGACACGACCTGGGGTTCCAATAAGAATCTCTGGTCCTTTTTTTAGACGTTCAATTTGTCGTTTTTGACTAGAGCCAGAAAGAAAGAGTTGAGCAGTGAGTCCTAGTGGTTCAGCCCATTGTTTGCTTACATCAAAAATTTGACCAGCAAGTTCAGAGTTAGGTGCTAAGACAAGCAGTTGCTGAGCTTTTTTGGGCCTGAGAGAGAGAAGAAGTGGGAGAAGGTAGGCAAGGGTCTTACCTGTTCCAGTTGGACTGATACCCAAGATATTGTCCCCTTCAGTAATTGGTGTAAATAGTTCTTTTTGAATGGCGGTTTCTGTTGTGATTCCTTTTTCTTTAAGAAGGTTTTGCCATTGTTCAGGAAAGTTTTTAAACATAAAAATAAAAGTCTCATTTTCTATATGGATTTTCTTTTATTATATCATGATTTAGTGTAGAATAGATACGAAAGACTATATTAGATAGGAATTTACCATGCCTAAAAAACCGATTATTATTGGGGTTACGGGTGGCTCTGGTGGTGGTAAGACCAGTGTTTCTCGTGCCATTCTATCCAATTTTCCAGATGAGAAAATTGCCATGATTGAGCATGATTCTTATTATAAGGATCAGTCACATTTGACTTTCGAAGAGCGTGTCTCAACTAACTATGACCATCCTTTTGCCTTTGATACAGATCTTATGATTGAACATATCAATGAGCTGATTGCTGGGCGTCCAGTAGATATTCCGATTTATGACTACACGCAGCATACGCGCAGTGATAAGACTTACCGTCAAGAGCCACAGGATGTCTTCATTGTTGAAGGGATTTTGGTACTTGAGGATAAACGCTTGCGTGATTTGATGGATATCAAGCTCTTCGTAGATACTGATGATGACATCCGTATTATCCGCCGTATTAAGCGTGATATGGAAGAGCGTGGCCGTAGTTTAGATAGTATTATAGAGCAGTATATCAGTGTGGTTAAACCTATGTATCATCAGTTTATTGAGCCAACCAAACGCTATGCGGATGTTGTGATTCCCGAAGGTGTGACTAATACGGTTGCTATTGACTTGATTAATACCAAGGTTGCTAGCATTTTAGAAGAAAGTAAGAAAGCCTAAGCAGGAGCTTGGCTTTTTTGGTATAATTAAACCGTTATGATTATTTTACAAGGAAATAAAATTGAGCGCTCTTTCTCAGGAGATGTGCTCTTTGATAATATTAATATTCAGGTGGATGAACGTGATCGTATCGCCCTGGTTGGGCGTAACGGTGCTGGGAAATCAACCTTGTTGAAAATCTTGGTTGGAGAGGAAGCACCGACAAGTGGTGAGATCAACACAAAACGTGATTTGAACCTGTCTTACTTAGCTCAGGACAGTCGTTTTGAGTCTAGTAATACCATCTATGCGGAAATGTTGAATGTCTTTGCAGACCTACGTGCAGATGAAAAACGTCTGCGTGACATGGAAATGAAGATGGCTGAGTTAACTGGGGAAGACTTGAACAAGTTAATGACAGACTATGATAGACTTTCCGAGGATTTCAGACAGCGCGGTGGTTTTACCTATGAATCTGACATCAGAGCTATTCTCAATGGTTTTAAGTTTGATGAAAGCATGTGGGAGATGCCTATTTCAGATCTCTCTGGGGGCCAAAATACACGCTTGGCCTTGGCTAAAATGTTGCTTGAGAAGCCTGAGCTCTTGGTACTGGACGAACCGACCAACCACTTGGATATCGAAACAATTGCTTGGTTGGAAAATTATCTGGTCAACTATCAGGGAGCTCTAATCATTGTCAGTCACGACCGTTATTTTTTGGATAAGGTAGCGACAGTAACCCTAGATTTGACCAAACATAGTTTAGATCGTTATGTCGGAAACTATTCAAAATTCATGGACCTCAAGGCTGAAAAGTTGGCCACTGAAGCAAAGAACTTCGAAAAGCAACAAAAGGAAATTGCTAAGTTGGAAGACTTTGTTAATCGGAATATTGTCCGTGCCTCTACAACCAAGCGTGCTCAGGCCCGTCGCAAACAGCTGGAGAAAATGGAACGCCTGGATAAGCCAACAGAAGGCCAGAAGTCAGCCAATATGACTTTCCATGCGGACAAGGTATCTGGGAATGTGGTCTTGACAGTTAGAGATGCTGCCATTGGTTACGATGATGAGGTTCTCTCGGAGCCTATTTCTCTGGATGTTAAAAAAATGGATGCTATTGCTATTGTGGGTCCAAATGGAATCGGTAAAACGACCTTTATTAAGTCGGTAGTAGGTAAATTACCATTTATCAAGGGAGTATCAACCTATGGTGCTAATGTTGAAGTGGGTTATTATGATCAAACCCAATCAGCCTTGACACCATCAAACACTGTACTTGATGAGTTGTGGAATGATTTTGCGACAACTCCTGAAGTTGAGATTCGTAACCGTCTGGGCGCTTTTCTCTTTTCAGGTGATGATGTCAAAAAGTCAGTTTCTATGCTTTCTGGTGGTGAGAAAGCTCGCTTGCTCCTAGCCAAATTGTCAATGGAAAATAATAACTTCCTAATCTTGGATGAGCCAACTAACCACTTGGACATTGATAGCAAGGAAGTCTTGGAAAATGCTCTTATTGACTTTGATGGAACGCTTCTCTTTGTCAGCCACGACCGTTACTTTATCAACCGGGTGGCAACGAAAGTGATGGAAATTTCTGAGGATGGAGCAACCATTTATCTTGGAGATTACGATTACTACCTTGAGAAGAAGGCGGAGCTTGAAGAATTAGCACGACTTGAGGCGGAAGAAAATCAAGGACCAGAGGAGGCCCAAGTAGCTTCAGCGGGTGCTAGTGATTATCAGGCTCAAAAAGCTAGTCAAAAAGAGATGCGTAAACTAAGCCGACGTATTGAGCAAATCGAAAATGAGCTTGAGACTATTGAAGAACGCTTGGAGGAAATCTCTGATACCATGCTTGAAACCAATGATGTGGCGGAATTGTCTGACTTGCAGAAAGAACTAGATGAGTTATCAGTCAATCAAGATGCTCTGATGGAAGAATGGAGTGACCTTTCGGAACAGTTGGAAGGTTAAGGGAATATGAGAGCCTTTTTATGTTTTGAGTTGTGAAGGTTTACATTGTTGATATAATAGTCTTAGTTTATAAAAGTAGACTAGCTTTATGAACAAAGTGAAGAAAAAAGTGTATCGTAATACGACATCTTTCAACATGATGGCATGGGGATCATTTGCCTTCTTTGTAATCTTGATGTTGGTAGGCCTCTATACCCTTAAAGAGCCTTTGATGGTTAAGGGTTACTATCTTATGGGATGTGTTGGCTTGATTTCATCATCATTTACAGTATCTAGGGGTGTCCGTGATAACCAAGAAGATGAAGAAAACTATAACAAACTCATGAAGAATAAGAGGGGAAGCCTGAAAAGGCTTTTTCTTTTTGCAGAAAATGTACAAATATTCTGACTTTTGCTAAATGGAAGTGTTATAATGGAGTAAAGAGGAGCTGAGAGTTCTGCTTTACTTGGAATCCATTACATCAGCTCCCCATACCTTAAAAGGCTAATTATCGTAGAAGAATGCGTTAGTGAAAAGGTAGGTAATATCATGGAATTTAAAGTGAAAGATGGTCAAATCATCTATTACCGTGATCTCGGTAAAGGCTTTCCAATTGTATTCTTGCATGGCAATAATTTATCAGGAAACTATTTTGGTAAGCAAGGAATTCTATATCGAGACTATCGTTTAATTTTCATTGATAGTCGTAATCATGGCAGATCCAGTCGTCAGAGTGCTAAGATGACCTTTGAGCAGATGGCTGCCGATTTGGAGGAAATTTTGCAATATTTGAATATCAAAAAGGCTTTGTTTGTGGGTCATAGTGATGGGGCCAATTTGGCTATGGTTTATGCCAGTCATTTTCCTGACCGAATTGCAGGGCTTTTACTAAATGCAGGAAACATGACCTTTAATGGGTTGACCAGACGCTCAAGATTTCTGGTTTATTTACAGTATTATTGCTTAAAAGCCTTGTCGCCATTTTCATCAAAAATGGACATCATGGCTCAGGTAACGGGGCTCATGCTACATGATTTGACACTGGATAGGGAACGACTACGTCAGGCATCCTATCCTGTTTGGGTAGTTATGGGGCAGAGGGATGTCATTACCATTAGGCATTCAAGGGAGATTTCGGAGCTCTTTCCAATTCATAAGCTCTATGTTGAACGGAGACAGGGGCATCGTCTAGCCCAACGAAAATATAAGGTCTTTAATCAAATGATTCGTGAGTTAGTTAGAATTAGTAGAAAAGAGGTGGTAGAATGAAGCGACTTTTAGAGAGACTTCAACCTTTAAAAACTGCCGTTAAATCTATCTTCTTTATCTCGATCACGGTTCTTGTTGTTGTAGAGTTGGTTCGTTTAAAACGAACTATCACTTTAGAATCGCTAGAGTCAGCTTTATCAGGTTTGTCAATTTGGCATCTTGCTTTGATGGTAGTGATAGGCTCAGTTGCTGTGTTACCCATGCTTTTTTATGACCTTATCTTGAATAGGGAGCTAGAGACAGATTATTCCAAATCCTATATACTAGAAACGAGTTGGGCTGTCAATACCATTAATAACTTGGCTGGTTTTGCCGGTTTAGTTGACGTGGGGTTGAGGTATTCCTTTTATTCTGAAGATGGGCAGGAGAAGTCTGGTGTTAAGGCACTATCACGTTTATTGCCTTACTTTATGTCGGGCTTGTCACTCCTAAGTGGCTTGGTGTTTGCTACCTTTTGGTTTCTCCCTCTAAATCCAGACTTGAGAAAATATTGGTTACTTTTATTAGGAATTTTTTTATACCTACCTTTTATTTTCTTTGTCTCAAGTCGCGAAAAATTGACCTATTTTGGGCAAGTCCCTTTGAAAACGAGACTGAGCCTTCTTTTAGTATCGACTGTTGAATGGGGCACAGCTCTTGTGAGTTTTCTTAGTGTGACTTATTTAATGGGGCTGCATATTCCTCTTTATAATCTGATTCCCCTATATTTTCTAGCAGTTATCATTGGTATCTTCTCCATGATTCCAGGTGGGATTGGTAGTTTTGATTTGATTGTGATTACTGGTCTGACGTCTATGGGTGTCAGTAATGCTCTTGCGGTCAGTCTACTCTTGCTCTTTCGTCTAACCTACTACATCATTCCATTTTTGTTAGGCGTTGTCCTCTTTTTCAAACACATGGGAGGCCGCATCAATGAGCAATACTTCAAGATTTCTTCACGAGTATTTGGTGGAAGTCTCCATTGTATCCTTGTTTATTTATTACGTTTATTAGGAATTTTCCTGATTTTATCTGCCTTAATCCCAGAACGCTTGGAAAATGTTTACTTTATTAGTCGTTTCAATCCTATTCAGGAACAGTTGATCTGGCAGTTTCCAAGTATTTTATTTGGAAGCCTCTTTGTTTTCATGGCTCGTCTCATCAGGCGACGCGTTAAGGGAGCTTTTCTCGTATCCTTGATTACCTTTGTCTTGACCTTGATTTACGTCAATCTCAATGGTATTTCCTGGGCCATGTCTTTCTTGGTAGTGCTTTCTATGGTGCTTATGTTACTTATAAGGAAAAGATTGCATCATCACTATTTTGTTTATAGCTGGGAAGACAAAACCAAGGATTTCCTTTTTCTAGCCTTTACTATTTTGGTTCTCCTTGTTTTGGGTGGTAGTGGTTTTTGGTCTCATTTGTTGCCACCTAGGAACCGAGATGTTCTTGGACATTTTGTTCATATTTGGTTTGATATTTTACTGGCATCGGTAATCATTGCAACCATTGTTTGGGTTGTGTTAAGAGTTTTGGCACCTCGTAAGCCTTTTGGTCAAAGCATGGATGATGAGCGCTTCACAGCACTTCTTGAGAAATATGGGGGCGCATCAGAAAGTGCCCTAGCTTATTTACATGATAAACGTCTCTTTTGGTATCGTATCGATGGACAAGATCAAGTAGTTTTCCAATTTGCACAAACCGGTAACAAGTGTGTGGTTATGGGCAATCCCATTGGTAATGAAACATATTATCGTCCAGCTTGGGAAGCTTTTTTGAAAAACTTATCTGATTGGAATTTACAGGCTTTATTTTATGAGGCGGATGAGAGTGTTACCCTTATGCTTCATGATTATGGCTTTGACTTCATGAAATTTGGAGAAAATGCCATGGTTGATTTGACGATATTTTCTGTCGATGGTAAGCATGGTAAAAAGTTCCGTAAACCAACCAATCGTGTGGAAAAAGCAGGCTTCCAGTTTAAATTAATTAATCCTCCATTTTCTGAGACTCAGATGCAGGAAATGAAGGCAGTCTCAGATATTTGGCTTAACGGTCGTAAGGAGAAAGGTTTCTCTCTTGGTTTCTTTGATGAAGCCTATTTACAACAAGCACCGATTGCTATCGTTGAGAGTGAAGAAGGAGAAATTGTGGCCTTTGCTAATATCATGCCGACCAAAAATAAACGTGTGGCGACCATTGACCTTATGCGTTATGACTTTGAAAAGGCTCCTGAAGGTATCATGGACTACCTCTTTGTCAAACTCTTCCAGTATTTCCAAGCAGAAGGAAAGCAGTATTTTGATATGGGAATGGCTCCCCTCGCTAATGTCGGTACGGAAGAAGATAGTTTCTTAGAGGAGAAGGTTGCCAATTTAGTTTATGTTTTTGCTCAGCGTTTTTACTCTTTTAGTGGGCTCCAACGTTATAAGGAGAAGTTTTCTCCAATATGGTCTCCAAAATACATTGTCTACCCTAAACGAACATGGCTTTTGTTTGACATGATGGCTATTTTAAGGATTGATAATCGAAAAATTGAAGATAGATTGAAGAGAAGACGTCTTTGGAAGTAAATACGACAAAAAAGTGAACCCCAAGGTTCACTTTTTTGTTCAAGACAATTATTTCTCGAATTCTGCTTTTGATTTAGTATCTGCATACTCTTCAGCTACCTCGCTCGAGAGGATGTCATCATAACTTGGTAATTGTATATCCTGACCATATTTGTTGCGAAGGGCAGTTGTTACCAAGCGGTAAGCAAGGTTAGCGTTACGAGAAAGAATAGGACCATGGAAGTAGCTACCAAAGACGTTCTTGTAGTGTACCCCTTCAGTACCATCTTCCTTGTTATTACCATTACCGTAGACCACTTTGCCAAGTGGTTTTTCATCATCGGAAAGGAAGGTACGTCCTTGGTGATTTTCAAAACCATAATAGGTTTCATTGAACTCTTCGTTATGAATTTTGATGTCACCGATGTAACGGTTATTTTCTTGATTAAGGGTGTAGTGGCCCATAACACCGATACCATCAATGCGGATACCGTTGGCTTGGATGTAATATTGTCCGAGGAGTTGGAAACCACCGCAGATGGCTAGAATAACCTTGTCATCTTGAATGAATTGGTCAATAGCCTCACGCTTAGTTGGGAGGTCTTTAGCAACAATGGATTGTTCATAGTCTTGACCACCACCAAAGAAGACCATGTCATAATGATTTTTATCGAAGTCGTCGCCAACTGAAACGATGTCGAATGTCATCTTAGCACCAAGCTTTTCCCCCACGTATTTCATCATAAGGACATTACCGTTGTCACCATAGGTATTGAGCAGATTACCATAAAGATGGGCAACATTTAGGTCGTAGGTGTAGTCACGATTTTCTGGCGATTTGAGTGAAGTATAAGTCATTAATTCATCTCCTTTCCGACAGCATGACGTTGGGCAAGAATATCACGGAATTCAAGCATGGCAGTATAGGTCGCTAGGATATAGGCATGGTCGCAGTCTTGCTTTTCAATTAGGGCCATAATATCTTCGAGTTTTTCTGCTTGTGTTATTTTGTCCTCTGGATAGCCAGTTACACGCAGACGGCGGGCAATTTCAGAGTGACGGACACCACCAGCATTAATTTCAGGAATATCCATATCGAGGATGCTTTCGAAGTTGGCATCCCAAATCCAGCTGGTGTCAATACCATCAGCATAGTTAGCATTAAGCAGGACTGACAAGCTAAATGGATAGTCTGCAAGTTTAATCATATCCAGAGCTTGGCTAGCTCCAACTGGATTCTTAATCAGTACGAGAGTACATGATTTATCACCAATTTTAAAGGTTTCTTGGCGTCCAAAGACAGCGCGACTCTTATCAAAACCAGCTTTGATTTGCTCTGGAGCAACACCGAAGAATTCAGCGACAGAAACGGCAGCAAGGGCATTGTAGATGTTGTAGAGCCCCCCAACGTTAATCTTGTAATCTTGGCCATCAATGATAAATTCAGAAGTGGTGTTGGTGATTTTTGTCAGCTGCGTTAGCTTATAATCTAATTCTGGACGGTGGAAGTCACAGTTAAGGCACACATAATCACCCAAGTTAGCGTAAGTATTAAGGCGATACTGAAGAATGCTTTCACACTTAGGACACACAATTCCTTCAGTATTATAGTGTGCAAGCTCTGGTGCATGTTTTTCAGTGTCAAAACCATAGAAACGCACGGGATTGACTACCTCTTTAGAATTAAAGAGAGGACTGTCTCCATTAGCCAAAATAGTTGCCTCTGGCGCCTTAGCAGCACCATCTAGAATCATCTGATAAGTAGTGTAGATTTCACCGTAGCGGTCCATTTGGTCACGGAAAATATTTGTGAAGACAAAAAGACTTGGAGTGATATACTCAGTGATTTTTGGAAGGCTGGCTTCATCAATCTCCAAAACAGCGATTTTCTTACCAGATTTAGCTCTTTTAGCAGTTAGGAAGGTGGAAGTAATCCCAGTGATCATGTTGGCTCCACTAGGGTTAGTTACAATTTCACCAAAAGCTTCTTTAAGAATACCGACTGTCAAAGCGGTTGTCAGAGTTTTACCGTTAGTACCAGTAACAACGACGATTTCATAATCTTTAGCTAGTGTGTCTAAAATATCTTTATCAAATTTAAGGGCGATTTTTCCAGGGAGGGTTGAGCCACGTCCCAATTTTGAGAGAACAAAGTGGCTAGCTTTACCTGCCAAGATACCCATGGTAGTTTTTATAGTCATGGTTTTATTTTATCACAAAAAGTAGTGATTGTAGTCTCAAAATAGTTTGAATTCATGGTATAATAGGTATTGTTTAAAAATTAAAAGAAAGTGTGATATGTATGGGATTACTTTCGTCCATTGACATTGATTTTTGGCGGTCACTATTTGATAGTCCGTTGAAAGTTCTCGTCAATAGTTTGGACATATTGATTGTTGCTTTTTTAATTTATCGGTTTATTAGGGCTCTGAGAGGAACAAAAATCATGACCCTAGTCCAAGGGGTAGTCTTATTTATTTTTGTAAAGATTATCTCTGATTTTATTGGATTCACGACGATTTCTTATTTGATGAATCAGGTCATCAATTATGGCGCTATTGCAGCAGTCGTTATTTTTGCGCCAGAACTTCGTTCGGCACTTGAGACATTTGGACGGACACCTCAGCATTTTTTGCAAAATAAAGAGGTCAGTTCAGATGAAAAATTGGTTCAGGCCTTTGTTAAGGCTGTCAAGTATATGAGACCGCGAAAGATTGGAGCCTTGGTTTCTATTGAACAGACCCAGACCTTACAAGAACAGATTGCGACAGGGATTCCGCTAGATGCGGTGGTGACTGGGGAACTTTTAATAAATATCTTCATCCCAAATACGCCGCTTCATGATGGTGCAGTAATCATAAGAGATAATAAGGTGGCAACAGCTTGTTCTTATCTGCCATTATCAGAGTCTAATAAGATTTCCAAGGAATTTGGGACAAGACACAGAGCTGCTATTGGTCTTTCAGAACAAACAGATGCACTTACCTTTGTTGTTTCTGAAGAAACGGGTGCGATTTCCATTGCTCACAAGGGCAATTTTTTGCACGACCTCTCAGTTCAAGAATTTGAACAAGAGTTAAGTCTTATCTTGTTGAAAGAGCAGGAACCACGTCAGTCATTTTTCCAACGTTGGATGGGAGGTGGTGAAAAATGAAGCGTTTAGTAAGATTTTTCACAAATGATCGCTTGTGGCAGATGGTAGTTGCCCTCTTCTTTGCTGTTATACTCTTTTTCACAGCATGGTCGGGGAATACGCAAAATAAAAATAATAGCTCAATTGCATCCAATACTTTCACGCAGACTGTTGAGTCGGTCCCTGTGGATATCAAATACGATAGTGATAAGTACTTTATCAGTGGCTATTCCTATGATGCTGAAGTCTATCTGACAGCGACGACACAATTGGCCTTGACGACTGAAGCAAATACTGATACGCGTCACTTTAAATTGGTGGCTGATTTATCAAATTTTGGTCAAGGAACTAGCCGGGTTTCTATTCAGGTTAAGAATCTTCCAAACGGCATGTCTGCACAAGTTTCACCATCGACCTTGACAGCAACTATTGGTAAAAAAGCCAGCAAATCATTTGACGTGATGGCTAATATTACACCAGATAAGTTGGCAAATGGTTATGAAGTGAAAAACGTTAGCTTGGATGAAACCAAGGTAGAGGTGACATCGAGCGAAGATATCATTAATCAAATTGATCATGTTCAGGCGGTATTGGAAGGCGATACAGAGTTGTCCGAAGATTATAATGGAAACTTGGTTCTTCAAGCAGTTTCGTCTAATGGAACGGTTCTAGCTAGTTCGATTTCCCCAGCTAAGGTTCATGCCAAGATTAGTTTGAGAAAATTGAGTAAATCAGTTCCAGTTAAGGTAGAGTTGACTGGCGATAAGGCTAGCAACGTGTCTAGCATTAGTTATAGCTTTGATCGTGGGAATGTGACTATTGTTGGTAGTCAAGAAGCCATGGATAAAATCGATAGCATCACAGTTCCTGTAGACATTAGCCAAGTAACTGAGGATACATCAAAAACCGTAGAGCTTACAGCAGAAGGTGTCACAGTGCAACCAAGTACTGTGAAGGTTAACTTGAAAGTCACGCAAAAGTGAGGGAGTTACATTTCCGTCAAATTTAGGTATAATAGATTGGATTGAGAGGGACTAATCTCATAAAAATGTAACCAATTAATAATGTTTTAAAACAAGGGTTGAAAATATTGGTGAAATCTTATAAAGTTAGATTATCTAGATAGGTTTCACTAGATTGGGTTGGCTCTTGCTAAACAGCATCAAAGTTTAAGGAGGATTTAGTGCACAGGCACTAATAGTAAAATAATGGGTAAATATTTTGGAACAGACGGTGTTCGTGGAGAAGCAAACGTTGAGCTTACGCCTGAAATGGCCTTCAAATTAGGTCGTTTTGGTGGTTATGTGCTTAGTCAACATGAAACTGGCCGTCCTAAAGTTTTTGTGGCTCGTGATACACGTATTTCTGGTGAGATGTTAGAATCTGCATTGGTAGCGGGACTGCTCTCAGTAGGTATCGAGGTCTACAAACTCGGAGTACTTGCGACACCAGGTGTATCATACTTGGTACGTACAGAAAATGCTAGTGCTGGTGTAATGATTTCAGCTAGCCACAATCCAGCTCTTGATAATGGTATCAAGTTCTTTGGTGGAGATGGCTTTAAATTGGATGATGCACGTGAAGCGGAAATTGAAGCTCTTCTAGATGCTGCAGAAGATACTCTTCCACGCCCATCAGCTGAAGGACTTGGAACGCTTGTAGATTATCCAGAAGGTCTTCGTAAATACGAAAAATTCTTGGTGGCTACTGGTCTTGACCTCGGTGGTATGAAGGTTGCCTTGGATGCAGCTAACGGTGCGGCTGCGGTATCTGCTCGTAACATTTTCCTTGACTTGAATGCAGAAATCGCTGTTATTGGTGATCAACCTGATGGCCTTAACATCAATGCTGGTGTAGGTTCTACACATCCAGAGCAATTGCAGGCCTTAGTTAGAGAAACTGGTTCAGCAATCGGTCTTGCCTTTGATGGTGACAGTGACCGCCTCATTGCCGTTGATGAAAATGGCGATATTGTCGATGGTGACAAGGTGATGTACATCATTGGTAAATACTTGTCTCAAAAAGGTGAGTTAGCTAAAAACACTATTGTTACAACAGTTATGTCAAACCTTGGTTTCCACAAGGCTCTTGACCGTGAAGGTATTAACAAGGCTGTGACTGCTGTTGGTGACCGTTACGTTGTTGAAGAAATGCGTAAAAACGGTTATAATCTTGGTGGCGAACAGTCTGGTCACGTTATTATCATGGATTACAACACAACTGGTGATGGTCAACTGACAGCTATCCAATTGACTAAAGTCATGGTTGAAACAGGTAAGAGCTTGTCTGAATTGGCAGCAGAAGTGACTATTTACCCTCAAAAATTGGTTAATATCCGTGTGGAAAATAGCATGAAAGATAAAGCTATGGAAGTTCCTGCAATTGCTGCTATCATTGAAAAAATGGAAACTGAGATGGCTGGAAATGGACGTATCTTGGTTCGTCCAAGTGGTACAGAGCCTCTCCTTCGTGTTATGGCAGAAGCACCAACAGATGATGAAGTGAACTACTACGTCGATACTATTGCCGATGTTGTTCGTGCAGAAATTGGATTGGATTAAGTATGATAGCTAAACTCAGAGGCTTTATGGCAACCGAAGTTTTCAAATATCTCTTCTTTGGGGTTTTGGCAACTTTGGTTTACATGCTTAGCCGTATATTGATTTTTCAGTTGACCCAACAAGGGACCTTATCGGCTGTCTTGGCCAGTGCGATTGCCATTATCTTCGCCTTTTTTACAAATGACATGTTTGTCTTTAATCAGGAAAAGACAGGTATGGCCACGCGCTTTGTTAAGTTCGTAGGAGCCCGCCTTTTGACCTTGGTCTTGGATTTGGCATTAGCCTATTTCTTGGTAGATACTTATCCAGAAATTATTGGTCAATTCGTTGGTCATAGTCAGGCATGGGTAAATGGTATCGAGAGCCTATTTTCTCAGGTCCTTATCATTGTTTTGAACTATATTATTTCTAAATTCTTCGTCTTTACTGGCGAAAAAGTATAAACAAAAAGGAAGTTGTTAGGAAATGTGTTAAAAGCATTTCTTACCAACCTCCTTTTTTGATATAATTGAAGAGACTTAAAAAAATAGAAAGATGAAATATGTACGTACAATTATCTCAACGCCTCAAGGACGTAGCAACCTATGTTCCTAAAGGCGCAAAACTCTTGGATGTAGGAAGTGATCATGCCTATCTTCCGATTTATTTACTTGAAAAAGGTTTGATTACTTCAGCCATTGCTGGCGAAGTGGTAAAGGGCCCTTACGAATCAGCTCTCGCAAATGTCTCAGCTTCTGGTTTCAATGATAAAATCGACGTGCGCTTGGCTAATGGCTTGGCAGCCTTTGAGCCTTCTGATGCTGTTACAACTATTACGATTTGTGGTATGGGGGGACGTCTAATTGCGGATATTCTTGATGCTGGAAAGGAAAAACTTAAGGACGTAGACCGTCTGGTTTTGCAACCAAATAATCGTGAAGATGATCTCCGTATCTGGTTGATGGAAAATGGTTTTACCATTGTTGCAGAAGCCATTATGACTGAAAATGGCAAATATTACGAAATCGTAGTGGCAGAAGCTGGTCAAATGACTCTTTCAGAGAGGGAGATTCGCTTTGGCCCTCATCTTATGCAAGAGCAGTCTCAGGTTTTCCAGCTCAAATGGCAACGTGAAATTAATAAATTAGAGATTGCTTTGGGGTCTATTCCCCTTGCCAATCAGGATGACCGTGCAGTGATTGAAGAAAAAATTCAAACCATTAAGGAGGTTTTGGACCATGTTAGCTAGTGATCTTATCAAGTCTTATGAGACCTTTTGTCCACCGGAACTTTCCATGGAGGGTGATGTAGTAGGTTTGCAGATTGGTAGTCTGGACAAGGATATTCAGAAGGTTATGGTCACCTTGGATGTTCGTGAAAATACGGTAGCTGAAGCAATTGACAAGGGTGTGGACCTCATTATTGCCAAGCATGCACCTATTTTCCGTCCTGTAAAGGATTTGGTGTCTTCGCCGGACCGTGATATTTTGCTTGACCTAGTTAAGCACGACATTGCTGTCTATGTCAGCCATACAAATATTGATGTTGTTGATGATGGCCTTAATGATTGGTTTTGTGACCTACTCGACATTAAGGATACTACTTATTTGACAGAGACTGCTGAAAATCAAGGAATCGGTCGAGTGGGTGATGTTGTGCCACAGACGCTTGAAGAACTTGCCTTTAAAGTCAAGGATGTATTTGACTTAGATAGTGTTCGACTGGTTCGTTATAATCATGACAATCCTCTTGTTAGCCGTGTAGCTATTTGCGGCGGTAGTGGTCAAGGATTTTACAAGGATGCTTTGAAAAAGGGAGCACAGGTCTTTATCACGGGTGATGTTTATTACCATACAGGTCAGGAGATGATTACTAACGGCCTCTTGGCTATTGACCCTGGTCACCATATTGAAGCTCTCTTTATCTCAAAGATTGCTGAGAAACTTGAGGCCTGGAAACTTGAGCATAATTGGAATGTGACTATACTTGAAAGTCAGTCATCAACTAATCCTTTTGATCATTTGTAGGAGGATTTGTTTATGACTTGGCTTTTACATCAAAATGTGGTTTTGTTGGCTTTTCTTGCTGGTCTCTTTACCTGGGCATGTACTATTGTTGGCTCAGCCATAGTTTTCTTCTTCAAGAATATTAGTCGTAAATTGCTAGACATCATGATGGGCTTTGCGGCTGGTGTCATGATTGCAGCCTCTTTTTGGTCACTCTTGGACCCTTCTTTAGCTTATGCCAGCCAAAATGGCTATGGGAAATGGTCATGGTTTCCCGCAGCAGCTGGTTTCCTACTTGGTGGTGTCGCCCTTCGTTTGATTGATGCTGTCGTCCCTCACTTGCATTTGGGAAATGATATTTCAAAAGCGGAAGGCATTCAGCCTCGTAAGAAAAAATTATCAAAAACAGCCCTACTCTTTTTGGCCATTACCATTCATAACTTTCCAGAAGGGTTGGCAGTCGGGGTTACCTTTGGTGCCTTGGCCGGTGGTAATATGACACTCGCTGGTCTCATGGGAGCTATTGGTCTAGCTATCGGGATTGGTTTGCAAAATGTTCCTGAAGGTGCTGCACTTTCGATTCCTATTCGAGCAGATGGTAAATCTCGAATCAAGGCTTTCTATTGGGGTTCTATGTCAGCCATTGTAGAGCCCATTGGTGCTGTTATGGGAGCTGCTCTTGTTATGTGGATGATGGCGATTATTCCTTATGCTTTGGCCTTTGCAGCAGGTGCCATGATTTTTGTGGTAACAGAGGAATTGATTCCTGAATCACAGACTAATGGTAATACTGACGTAGCAACCTTGGGGCTTATGGTTGGCTTTGTAGTCATGATGGTTATGGATGTGGCCTTGGGATAAATGATTAATGATGAGCTGTGCCTATATGTATAGGTCTCAGCTTTTTTCAAATAGATGGAGTTAGAGATGAAAATTGCAATTGTTGGAGCAGGTATTGTCGGTTCAACGGCTGCCTATTACTTATCAAAAGAAAAAGAAGTAGAGGTTACGGTTTTTGATCATGGTCTTGGACAAGCGACCAAAGCAGCAGCAGGGATTATCAGTCCCTGGTTTTCTAAACGCCGAAATAAGGCCTGGTATCGCATGGCTCGTTTGGGAGCTGATTTTTACCAAGAGTTAGTTTCAGATCTTGAAAATGATGGTTATGAGACGAGTTTTTATGATCAGTCTGGTGTGGCCCTTCTCAAGAAAGACGATAGTAAATTGGACGGTTTGTATCAGCATGCTGAGACTAGGCTAGAAGAGTCACCTATTATTGGTGAACTTTCTCTAAAAAATGCTGATGACCTCCCTGAATTCACTGGATTTGACCGTTATCTCTATGCTTCTGGAGGAGCCAGAGTCGAAGGGGCAGAATTGACAGCAACTTTGATTAAGGCCTCTGGTTTTGAGAAGGTAGAGGGGCTAGTTACACTCTCTTCTCTTGATAATGGGACTTATGAAATTAATGGTCAAACTTTTGATAAGGTCATTCTTGCTTGTGGTGCCTGGCTAGGTCAAACGCTTGAACCCCTTGGTTTTGAAGTAGATGTTCGCCCCCAAAAGGGTCAATTACGAGATTATTTCTTTGAGGGGTTAGATACTGGTAAGTTGCCTGTTCTGATGCCAGAGGGAGAATTAGATATCATTCCTTTTGTGGGAGGAAAGATTTCGGTAGGGGCCAGTCATGAAAATGACAAAGGCTTTGATTTGACGATTGATGAAGCTGTTCTAGAAGACCTGGAGGAGGAAGCTAAGACCTATTTCCCTGCCTTAAGTACTGCTAAATCCTTCTCTGAACGTGTGGGAACTAGAGCATATACAAGTGACTTCTCGCCTTTCTTTGGAGAAGTTCCAGAGCTTAAAAACGTCTTCGTTGCTTCAGGTCTAGGATCTTCAGGGCTTACAACTGGCCCACTTATTGGAAAAAATCTAGTTGATTTGGTCATGAACCGCTCTGGTAGCTTGGACAGTACAGATTATCCAGTCGCTAATTATATAAAGAAACAGGATTAAGACTATTATTCCTTCCCAAAATATTCAGAATCAGTAAGCTATTTCTCTTTATCGAGTGATGTTTGCTGATTTTTTTATTAGAATTCTCTGCATCTGTTTCTTATTTAATTAGAAGATGATAAAATATTAAGTGTTCATCGCTTGTAGGTGAATACTAATAAAAAAGGGGAGGGAACTATGTTCCAAAAAGTTAAAGTATATGTCACAGCTGTTGTTGCTCTGCTAGCCATTAGTTTAGGCTTGTCAGTCAAAGCAGTAGCAGCAGAAGATTTGGCTGTAACAAAGACAAGTATTGTCTTGGAGAGCTATGAGTTTGGGCCAGCTGTAACCAAAGTCATTTTTGAATTTAACCAGAAGGTCACGCCTGAGGTTGTCCACAGCTCAACTCAGGTTACAACAGCAGGAGTTAGTCGTCAGGTAACGAATTCTTATGTGTCCGATGATAAGGGGCATGTAGTCTATTATGATAATAGCAAGTATGTGACACTTGAATTGAGCCTACCGTCTTACAATCGCTATAACATGGGTGGAAATGCTGAACCGATGTATTTTAACCTTACTACCTGGACCAACCAATGGCTGGAAAGTTACATGGTATCAATGAAAGATTTGTCAGTAGTGGCAGAAGGTAGTAGTCAGTCGCAGATGATTTCATCTGAGCAGGATGCCATCAACAATCGTTTAATGCCAACTACGGAGGTTTTCGACGAGCGAGGACAGGTTGGCAATATGCAGTATGCAGCCTATAGTGCTCAGACTGGTACAGGTAATAGCACCAAACCTTTAATTGTTTGGCTACACGGAATTGGTGAGAGAGGGACAGATATGAATATTCCCCTTCTTTCAAATGACGTCTATGCGCTTACCCAGCCTGATATTCAAGGCCATTTCCTAACGACTGGTGACCAGGCGCGTGGAGTCAATGTATTAGCTGTTCAAAGCCAGACGCCATGGGGGTCGGATAATGTAGCACAACTCAAAGAAACCATTGATAGCTACCTTTCTAATCACCCAGAAGTAGATAAGGGACGTATCTATTTGGCTGGTGCATCCAACGGTGGTGGTATGGTATTGACCATGGGAGCAACTTATCCAGATTATTTTGCAGCCCTCATTCCAATTGCTGCTCCCCTAACTGTTGACCAATCTGGGATTGATAAACTTAATAATCAGCCTATGTGGTTGATTCATACGAAGGCAGACGCAACAGTACAACCAGAAAATAGTGCTCTACCTTTATACAAGAGTCTGATTACTTCAGGAGCAACGAACAAGTGGTTCTCATACTACGAAACAGCTACCGGAACTGATCTCCCTGGCACAGAGTATGACGGTCATTGGGCTTGGATTTATTTCTTCCATGATCAGGTGATTGGCGTTCAGCATCCTGAAAACACGAAAAATTGGGACGGATACAGTGGTATGGTAGCCACTGATCCAACCAATGGTGGTGGTTCTCGTGCCAGTGTCAATGGACAAACTTATAACAGTATTTTTGACTGGATGAGTGCACAAAGACACTAAGAGGATGACAATCACTATTCCCAAGAGTAATATTGCAAGAAAAGGATTTCAATTGAAGTCCTTTTTCCATTTGATTAAGAAAATGGACAGCTTTGATTTTCTTAATGAAAGCTTAAGGGGATAGGCTTTATCGTGACAAGGCGCCTGAAAAATGCTAAAATAAAGGTAATATATTAGAGAAAAAAGGAGCCTTCCTATGAAAGGTATTATTCTTGCAGGCGGTTCAGGGACACGTTTGTATCCCTTAACACGTGCTGCATCAAAACAACTGATGCCGATTTACGATAAACCAATGATTTACTACCCATTGTCAACGCTTATGTTGGCTGGAATCAAGGAAATCCTCATCATTTCAACACCACAGGACCTTCCACGTTTTGAAGAGCTCCTTGGCGATGGTTCAGAGTTTGGTATTTCCCTTTCTTACGCTGTACAACCAAGTCCAGATGGCTTGGCTCAAGCCTTTATCATTGGTGAAGACTTCATCGGTGATGACAGTGTTGCTCTTGTGCTCGGGGACAACATTTTCCATGGCAATGGTCTTTCTGCAATGCTTCAACGTGCTGAAGCTAAGGAAAAAGGTGCTACAGTCTTTGGCTACCAAGTTAAAGACCCAGAACGTTTTGGTGTGGTTGAGTTTGATGAAGATATGAATGCCATCTCAATCGAAGAAAAACCAGAACATCCAAAATCCAACTTTGCTGTAACTGGTCTTTATTTCTATGACAATGATGTTGTGGAAATTGCTAAAAACATCAAACCAAGTCCTCGTGGAGAGCTTGAAATCACTGATGTTAACAAGGCTTACTTAGATCGTGGAGATCTTTCTGTTGAGCTGATGGGACGTGGCTTTGCTTGGTTGGATACAGGCACTCACGAGAGTCTCTTGCAAGCGGCGCAGTACATTGAAACAGTTCAACGTTTGCAAAATGTCCAAGTGGCTAACCTTGAGGAAATTGCCTATCGTATGGGCTACATCACTAAAGAGCAGGTCCTCGAATTGGCACAACCACTTAAGAAGAATGAATACGGACAATATTTGCTCCGTTTGATTGGAGAAGCATAATGACTGAACGATTTTTTGGAAAAGAACTAGCAGCTCGCAAGATTGAAGCCATTCCAGGTTTGTTGGAATTTGATATTCCCGTTCATGGGGACAACCGTGGTTGGTTTAAGGAAAACTTCCAAAAAGAAAAAATGTTGCCACTCGGTTTTCCAGAATCATTCTTTGCAGAAGGAAAATTGCAAAACAACGTTTCCTTCTCCCGTAAACATGTTTTGCGTGGTTTGCACGCTGAGCCTTGGGATAAATACATCTCAGTAGCAGATGAAGGAAAGGTTCTTGGAACATGGGTTGATCTTCGTGAAGGCGAAACGTTTGGGAATACTTACCAAACAGTTATTGATGCCTCAAAAGGAATCTTCGTTCCTCGTGGTGTTGCCAATGGTTTCCAAGTTTTGTCAGATAAGGTCGCATACAGCTATCTTGTGAACGACTACTGGGCACTTGAACTCAAACCAAAATACGCCTTTGTCAACTACGCAGACCCAAGTCTTGATATCAAGTGGGAAAACCTAGAAGAAGCAGAAGTCTCAGAAGCAGATAAAAATCACCCTTTGCTTAAAGACGTCAACCCCCTCAAACCAGAGGATTTGTAAGAACAAATTTTGCTCAGCAGTATAGCGACTGCAAGGAGCCTTATCAGATTGTTCCTGCCCTAGTGAAAACAAGATTCCCTCTGGGAATCTTGTAGGGAAATCCGGAGACTTCGGCTCCGGATTTAGCCATGAAACCGAAGGGTTGCTGGCGTCCCTCACTAGCTAAAGGGACAATCAAAAAGTAAAAAACTATTGGAGAAAAAATGACTGAATACAAAAACATCATCGTAACTGGTGGCGCAGGTTTCATCGGTTCAAACTTCGTACACTATGTCTACAACAATCATCCAGACGTTCATGTGACTGTCCTTGACAAACTCACATACGCTGGTAACCGTGCCAACATTGAAGAAATCCTTGGTGACCGTGTTGAATTGGTTGTTGGTGATATTGCTGACGCTGAATTGGTTGATAAATTGGCTGCTAAGGCTGATGCCATCGTTCACTATGCAGCTGAAAGTCACAATGACAATTCATTGAACGACCCATCACCATTTATCCACACAAACTTTATTGGTACTTACACACTCTTGGAAGCAGCTCGTAAATACGATATTCGTTTCCACCACGTGTCAACAGACGAAGTGTATGGTGACCTTCCATTGCGTGAAGATCTTCCTGGACATGGTGAAGGTCCTGGTGAAAAATTCACTGCTGAAACCAAATACAACCCATCATCACCTTATTCATCAACTAAGGCTGCTTCAGACCTTATTGTTAAAGCATGGGTTCGTTCATTTGGTGTTAAAGCAACGATTTCAAACTGTTCAAACAACTACGGACCATACCAACACATCGAAAAATTCATCCCACGTCAAATCACCAATATCTTGTCAGGGATTAAACCAAAACTTTATGGTGAAGGTAAAAACGTCCGTGACTGGATTCACACTAATGACCACTCAACTGGTGTTTGGGCCATCCTTACTAAGGGCCGTATCGGTGAAACTTACTTGATTGGTGCTGATGGTGAAAAGAACAACAAGGAAGTTCTTGAGCTCATTCTTGAAAAAATGGGTCAACCAAAAGACGCTTACGACCGTGTAACAGACCGTGCTGGTCACGATTTGCGTTACGCTATTGATTCAACAAAATTGCGTGAAGAACTCGGTTGGGAACCACAATTCACAAACTTCGAATCAGGTTTGGAAGAAACAATCAAGTGGTACACTGATCACCAAGACTGGTGGAAAGCTGAAAAGGAAGCTGTTGAAGCTAACTACGCTAAGACACAAGAAGTGCTTAAATAATTGGAAAGTCTATCACTTCAAAGTTAGTGATAGATTTTTCTATAAGGAAATGTTAGGAGAGATGATGAATAGAAAAGAATGGATAGAATATTTTGAAGCGATTAATAATCGCAAGCCCACTATTCAGGAGTGTCAGCAGGCTCTTTTAAATGGTGAATTTGTTATGGAAGAAAGGCAGGCTACTTTTTCGAGTAATGGTAATTCCGTGACTGGAGGAGCCATGCCTTCATCACATCAAATGACTGGTCAAATGGTCAATCAACCCTCTGCACAGCAGCCTGTCTTTGTTAAACAGAAAAAGTTTGGGAAAAAGACTTTTATTGGTTGGTGGATTGCTTTACTTCTTGTCCTAGCAACAAGCCTTGCCTTCTTTTTGTTTTCTTCCAGAGGAACAAACTTGAGTGGTTTGTGGGTAAATGGTAATAATGCTGGTTTGGTTTATGATTTAAGTGGGAAGAAGTCAAAACTCGTTGCAGGCCATAGGGAAGAAGAAATCAAAGAAGTCTCTATTGGTAAGAAAGCTAGACAGAAATTTGAAGAAAACTTAGTGGACGTCAGTGATTCAAAACTCAAAACTATTGCTGATTTTGACAAGAAATACCAATTACAGACCAAAGAGATCATATTGGTAAAGACGGAAGTGTTTGGTTACTACAATCTGATTCAGAAGGATGGAACAAACTTAGTTCTAGATTTATTCTTAACAGACCTCTACTACGGATCAAGAAGTACCAAAGATTTAAAAAAGACATGTCTTTTTCATAAGGCAGGGGTTCCCAAAGTTTTTGTTGGAAACTGGAAGACATTTGATGATGAAGATGAATCAGAAGGAGAAGGGACTATCTCTGAAAATGGTGTTATGACTACAGATTCTGATGGTATAGATATCTTAATTGCTAAACCTTTAAAAGAATATCTGGTGGATCAATCAGGCAGCGTAGATAATGGTAAGGTGCAAAAAGAGTTTGCTAAAATACAGAAGTTTCTTAAGTCACATGGTTATCAAGCTAAGAGTGTTAATGACATCTACCACAATGCGGGAAAATCATACCTTTATGTAGTTGTAGATGGTGGTAAGCGCATTATTATCTTGGAGGATAGCTTCAAGCTTCTCTCTTATACAGGTTATCTTGAAAGAGAAGACACGCGCTAATCACGATATCTCTATCAGATAAGATAAGAAGTACTTAAATAATAGTCAAGAGTCTATCATTCCTATGGGAATGGTAGATTTTTTGGTTACAGAGAATTATTAACTTATGACAGCAATATAAATAATTACATAAAAGTTACAAAGTTACAAATAATGCTTGATTTCTGTAACAAAATAGATATAATAGACATATAGAAAAGAGGTTTATGAAAATGAAAAGTAAAGTTATCCGTGTTTGTTCACTTGTTTTGTTATCTGTAACTGTTTCTGGGGCTCTTGTCGGATGTGGCTCTAAGTCAGAAAAAGACACTGCATCATCATCTACAACTTCAACGTCTAAAGTAGTAAATTCATCAGAAAAGCCAAAAACAGCTGAAAGGAAATCTGCCAAAAAGGCTAAGTCAGATGCTTCAAAGAATTCCCAAGGCCAAGACCTAGCAAGTGATTCTGAATCTAGGTCAGCAAAAGATCAAGCTACAGCAGGAACCGATGCTCAAGCAGGAACAAGTAGTAGTGCTGCTTCTGAGTCAAACAAGTCTGGTCAAGCAAGACCTGATACCCAAAGTGACTCTCCTGTTCCAGCGGCTTTGGTTGGAACTTGGACTGGTACCAGTCCTCAAGCGACAGACATTAGTTTTACAGTTGATGCTGATGGCAATATCACTTCAAAGGCGAATTTCAATGTCGATTACGAACCCTATCGCCAAAGCTCAACAACTGCAAAAGCTGTTCAGATTTCTGGTAATCTCTACGTTTGGGAAGGTGGCGATTTTTCAACCTTGCTTCCTGGCATTACTGGAATAGGGGGAGCTGGTTTTCAAGCTAAGCCTGGTTTTATTCTTGAAAATGGAACCTACACGCCAGTTCAATTTATCTCTGATTTGGGACCAACCTTTGATTACAGCAACTATAATGCTTTCCCATTTTCATTAACAAAATAAATTTAAGAGCTATCTGAATGAAGATGGCTTCTTTTTTACCTTAAACTCCTCTTTTTCAAGGTCTCATTTCTGCTTAAAAAATGGTAGAATAGTTACATGCAAACAAAACCAACGTCAGCTTATGTGCATATTCCATTTTGCACACAAATTTGTTATTATTGTGACTTTTCCAAGGTCTTTATTAAAAATCAGCCCGTTGATGACTACCTACGGGCTTTGATTCGTGAGTGGGAGCTTTTAGATATCAAGGAGCTTCGTACCCTTTATATTGGTGGGGGGACACCAACGGCTATTTCTGCCGAGCAATTGGACTACCTTTTAAGTCATCTTCAGAAGAACTTGGATTTGTCTAAGCTGGAGGAGTTTACCATTGAGGCCAATCCTGGTGATTTGACGGTTGATAAGATTGAAGTACTCAAAAAATCTGCTGTTAATCGGGTGTCTTTAGGGGTTCAGACCTTTGATGACAAGCACTTGCGTCAGATTGGTCGCAGTCATAATCAAGCACAGATTTATGAAAGTATTGATAGCTTAAAGGCTGCTGGTTTTCATAATAT
>ENA-OWLE01000012-OWLE01000012.1-metagenome-genome-assembly--contig:-NODE-12-length-31670-cov-5.120512_pt1 | contig 31670 bp, 25 predicted proteins | sample MGYA00245345_ERZ651094 | MGnify/ENA primary metagenome ERZ651094 (study PRJEB26857, sample SAMEA4031770) | metagenome | biome: human; feature: oral; material: saliva | place: Philippines | collected 2014 | study... | reverse complement strand
TAGCAGCTGGACGTATCAATGAAGTTTTAGATACTCAATCTTCAGTTTCTTACCCGGAACAGAGCTCTGAAACCCCTAAAGAAGTCGGAACCGTTGAATTTGAAGATGTTTCCTTCCATTATTCTGAAACTTCAGAGCCTGTTTTGGAGCATGTTAGCTTCAAAGCTAAAAAAGGAGAAACGGTTGCTTTTATTGGTTCGACTGGATCTGGTAAATCAACGCTTGTCAACCTTATCCCACGTTTATACGATGCAACGCAAGGAACTATCAAGGTTGATGGTGTAGATGTTCGAGATTATGACCACGAAACCTTGCATAATATCGTTGGTTATATTCCACAAAAGGCTGTGCTTTTCTCAGGTGATATCACATCAAATATGACAATGGGAACTAGCAATAACAGTCCTCTCGATGACGCTAAAATTTGGGAAGCTCTCGAATTGGCTCAAGGAAAAGACTTTGTTGAAAATAAAGAAGGCCAACTTAAGGCAGAAGTGGCTCAAGCTGGGTCTAACTTCTCAGGTGGCCAGAAACAACGTTTGGCTATTGCGCGTGCGCTTGCCCGTAAGCCTGAAATCTTGATTTTTGACGATTCCTTCTCAGCTTTGGACTATAAGACCGATCGTAAGTTACGTCAAGAATTGGCTGAAAAAACGCAAGATATGACCAAGTTGATTGTTGCGCAACGCATCTCTACTATTATGGATGCTGATCAAATCTTGGTTCTTGATCAAGGTAAGGTCGTTGGTCAAGGAACCCACAAGGAACTCTTGGCTAACAATGAGGTCTACCAAGAAATTGCCTACTCACAATTGTCTAAGGAGGAGTTAGAAAATGGAAAATAAGCCAAAAACATCGTCCTATAAACGTTTAAAACCCTATATTAAAGGCTTCCAAGTTCCCTTTGTCCTAGCGATTGTTGGAGCCATTATTTCAGCAGTCATTACTGTAATTGGACCAGATAAGCTTAAAGAAATCACTAATACTATTACTGAAGGTATTACACCTACCAAAATGGGGACGATTCCGGGCATCGATTTAGACAAGGTAGGCAGCATTGCTATGACCTTGGCTGTTCTCTATGCCATTTCAGCGATTGTTGGTTACTTACAAAGTTTTACCGTAGCGACAGTTACGCAACGCTTTTCACAACGTTTCCGTACAGCAATCCAAAAGAAAATCAACACTGTACCTCTTAATTATTTTGACAGTCATTCTCAAGGAGACACACTCTCTCGTGTGACTAATGACGTTGACCTTTTGGGACAATCGCTTAGTCAAGGTCTGGGTACCCTAATTACTTCAAGTGTTCTCTTGGTAGCAGCCATTATTATGATGTTCTACTCAAATGTCACTATGGCTTTTACTGCAATTGGTTCCGTTTTGATTGGATTTGTTCTAGTAGCCTTCATCATGGGCTTCTCACAACCACTCTTTAAACGTCAACAAGAAAATTTGGCTAACATTAATGGGTACATTGAAGAAATCTACACAGGTCAAGCAGTTGTAACGAGCTACAATGCCTCTGAAGAAAGCAGTCAAGCTTTCAAGGGGCTTAATGATAAGCTCTATAAATCTATGTGGCAGTCTCAATTTATCTCTGGTATTATGATGCCGCTTATGATTTTCATCGGGAACTTTGGGTATGTTATGGTCTGCTTGGTAGGTGCGGTTAAGGTAATCGACGGAAGCTTGACCATCGGTGATGTGGTAGCCTTCATGACCTATGTTCGTATCTTCTCACAACCTCTTTCTCAAATTGCACAAGGGATTACACAACTCCAATCAGCAACTGCAGCTATTGGTCGTATCTTTGAATTTTTGGAAGAAAAAGATATGGACGACGAGTCAGACAAGACAGCTGAGTTGACAGATACCAAGGGTCAAGTTGTCTTTGACCATGTTTCCTTTGGCTATACTCCTGAAAAGACTATCATTCATGATTTTTCAGCTCTTGCCAAGCCAGGACAAAAAATTGCTATTGTTGGTCCAACAGGTGCTGGTAAGACAACCATTGTTAACCTGCTCATGAAATTCTATAATATCGATCAAGGTCGTATCACCATTGACGGTGTGGATACGAACGACATGAAGCGTGAGACCGTTCATGACCAATTTTCTATGGTACTTCAAGACACTTGGCTCTTTGAAGGAACAATTCGGGATAATTTGATTTACAATCAAGAAAATATCTCTGACGAGCAAGTTATTGCTGCAGCCAAGGCCGTAGGTGTTCACCACTTCATCACCACACTACCAAAAGGTTATGATACCTATTTGGATGATTCTGTGACCTTATCCGTTGGTCAGAAACAGCTTTTGACCATTGCGCGTGCCCTTCTTAAAGATGCCCCTCTTCTTATCTTGGACGAGGCAACATCATCAGTTGACACACGAACAGAAGAATTGATTCAGAAGGCTATGGACAAGCTTATGGAGGGTCGTACATCCTTTGTCATTGCCCACCGCTTATCAACCATTCGAAATGCTGACCTTATCCTTGTGATGAAAGATGGTAATATTATTGAACAGGGAAATCATGATGAGCTCATGGCAGCAGATGGTTTCTATGCTGATCTTTATAATAGTCAGTTTACGGAAGAAGTGGCCTAGGATATTCTTATAAAATTATAAGATTTAACGAAAATCCATAAAACGTATGACTGTAAGTCATGCGTTTTATGTTATACTGAGAAAAAAACAGATAGATTAGGAGACCAAGATGCAATATCGCAAAGCAAGACAAAATGAAGTTCAGGAAGTGGCACAAGTGTGCGCAGATGCTTTTGAAGATTATCCCTACCTTTCGATGATTGCTGGTAATTTAAAGAAGCCTGAACAGTATGATGAGTTTGTCTTAGCTTTGCAGGAGATGTTGGTCCGTTTAGCTATAAAAATGGACTCTTGTTTGGTGGCTGAAAAGGATGGTCGCATTGTTGCGGTAGCTATTTTACAGCATCAGACGGTATCTATGCTTAATTATCTTCAAAATGGGGCGACCAAGCTTTTTCGTTTCATAAGCATTACTAGGTTATTCAAGTATTTTAACTTCGTTGAAGAGTCTGAAAGACATCTGGAAGATTCTGCAGAGTACGATTGGTACCTGATGATGTTGGCAGTGACTCCGGATTATCAAAGAAAAGGGATAGGGAGTCGCTTCTTGCTTGAAGGTGTTGAACCCTTTGTACGTAGTACAGGAGGTCACAGTCTTGGCTTGATTACCAACCGAGACTATAATGTGCCTTTCTACGAGAAGAATGGCTACAAGCAATGTGGTTATAAGGTCTTGACTTACGAGAAGCATAAATTAGGCAATTGGCCTTTTGTCAAATCTCTTGATGAATAGTTTAGTGGGAATTGAACTGAGATAGGAAAAATGATTCTGGCTTCGGCTGGTTTTTTTTCTTCTTCTTTAAGAGTCTCTCAAAGCAGGTTTATTCCTTATTTTTAAGCCTATCTATGCTATAATTAAGGAATGATAGTAGAGGAGGTTTATATGTCAACTCCAAGTATTTATGGGGAATATGCTCAGTATCTCCCAAAAATTTTACAGGAAATAACAGACCCAATTATTGCGGCTAATATTGCTAGCAAAAAAGAAACAGGCTTTAAACTTTATGAACATTTCATTTCTAGAATTAAGGAAAGTGATTCTATGCGTGAAAAGTGTCGTAGGAAAAATTTGCCTGAGACCAGCCAGTCTGCCCTCAAGGAAATCCGGGATAGTATTGGTATCCGAATTGTTTGTGGTTTTGTAGATGATATTTACAAGACTGTCAATGTCATCAAGGCTATTCCAGGAGTCTCTATCTACAATGAGAAGGATTATATTCTAAATGCTAAGCCCAATGGTTATCGCTCTTACCACCTCATTTTGCAAATAGAGACGGATTTTCCAGATGTCCTAGGCAATGATAAAGGGACCTATTTTGTTGAGGTTCAGCTTCGGACCATCGCTCAGGATTCGTGGGCCAGTTTGGAGCATCAGTTGAAGTATAAACATGACATCAAGAATCCAGAAATGATTACCCGTGAGCTTAAGCGCTGTGCAGATGAATTAGCATCATGTGATCTGACCATGCAAACCATCCGTAATTTAATTCAAGAAGGAGATGACTAGAATGGCTCTGAAAATTTTATTGGCCGAGGACGAGGAAGCCTTATCTCGAGTTTACAAGGTGGCCCTTGAGCATCAAGGTTTTGAGGTCGATCAGGCTTTTAATGGTCAAGAGGCAGTCGACCTAGCTGCACAGAATGCCTATCAAGTAATGATTATGGATATTATGATGCCTATCAAAACAGGTATTGAGGCCCTGAAAGAGATTCGCTCCTCTGGGAATACTACTCATGTCATTATGTTGACGGCTATGGCTGAAGTTGATGATCGTGTGACAGGACTTGATGCTGGGGCAGATGATTACTTGACCAAGCCGATTTCCCTAAAGGAACTTTTAGCTCGTCTGCGGTCGCTTGAGCGTCGTTTTAGTGAAATCTTTACTTCCAAAATTTTGGCCCTTGGGTCTGTTCGCTTGGACCAAGAGGATCAAGAGTTGGTAGCTGGCAACGCCATTAGACTTTCAAGTAGAGAGACCAAGTTAATGGCCTACTTCATGCTCAACCCTGCTAAGAAATTAAGCACTGATCACCTTTTTAAAACTATCTGGGATGATGAGGAAGATGTGGATGAGTCAATTGTCTGGGTCTATATTTCCTATCTGCGCCAGAAGTTGCAGGCTATTCAAGCTGATATCAGTATTCTTGGTGAAAAGGGTGGCGACTTCTGCCTTCTGCAAGATTAGAAAGGAGTAGCTCATGTTTAGACGTTTACGATTTCAGTTTATAACTATCGCTTCTTTGGCTATCTTCTTTATCTTGGTCTTTACGGTGGGAATCATCAATACCGTGAGGTCTTTTCAGACGGATCAGGAAATTAGCAAGGTACTCAACATACTTTCGGAAAATAATGGTAGCTTCGGAAAAAACGAAACAATTGAGACCGATCAGGGGCGTGAGATTCCAACAGATAGCTTTCGTTTTTTCAGTGTGACCTTGTCTGGTGATGAAGTGGTCAGCCAAGACACCAGTCGTACTTCTTTAATAGATGACGATGAGGCTGTTAGTTATGCACTTGCCGCTAGCCGTAAGACGAGTACTTTTGGGACAATTAGAGAAAAAAATATTAATTTGAGTTATCAGGTTAGCAAAGTTAGCAATAATAAAATCCTTGTAGTCTTTTTGGATACGTCTTATTATTATAATTCTTCCCAAGCCTTGCTCAGTCTTTCTATCTTTTTATCACTGTTTGGATTTTTCTTTTTTGTCGTCATTATCAGTGCCTTATCAGGAATCGTCATTCGCCCCTTCATTCGAAATTACGAAAAGCAGCGACGTTTTATCACCAATGCTGGTCATGAATTAAAGACACCGTTAGCTATTATTTCTGCTAATACGGAGTTACAGGAACTCATGACAGGGGAGAATGAGTGGACAAAGTCAACTAATGACCAGGTGACACGTTTGACCAATCTAATCAACTCTCTTGTGGCCCTATCTCGTCTGGAGGAGCAGCCGGACATTGTTCTTCACGATGTGGATTTTTCCTATATTACAGAGGATGCGGCCGAGGACTTTAAGGGGCTTGTCGTCCGAGATGGCAAATCCTTCGTTATGGACATTACCCCAGATATCCATGTAAAGGCCGAGGAAAAGTCTCTCTTTGAACTTGTAACTCTCCTTGTTGATAATGCTAACAAGTATTGTGATCCAGAAGGGACGGTTACTGTAAGACTTCGTCAGTTTGGAAGAACGCGTAAAAGAGCGCGTTTGGAAGTGTCAAACACCTATAAAGAAGGTAAAGAAGTTGATTATAGTAAGTTCTTTGAGCGCTTTTACCGTATTGACGAATCCCATAACAACAAAGAGCACAGTGGTTTCGGCATAGGTCTATCCATGGCGCAAAGCATGGTCAAATTATTTAAGGGGCGAATCTTTGCCTCCTATAAAAATAATACCATCACCTTTACGGTCATCTTGTAAAGATATTTTTTAAATATTTGACTAGGTGAAAACCCTAATTTATGATAAAATAGTAAGGATGAAGATTTAGTGTTTGCTTTGCAAAAAGAAACCATTTTCTTATCCAAATCGTCAAAAGGAGAAAGTCAGATGAGTTGCTTTTCAACCTCTAAAACGGATGGCAACTGATGGATTAGAAATGATAAATCTCAGCTAAGAATCAAATCAGAAATATAATAGTTAATAGGGAGAAATCATGGTAGAACCAAAATACAAACGTGTCCTCATTAAACTTTCAGGTGAAGCTCTAGCTGGTGAAAAAGGTGTTGGGATTGATCTTCCAACCGTCCAAGCTATGGCTAAAGAAATTGCTGAGGTAGCGGATTCAGGTATTCAAATTGCTCTAGTTATCGGTGGTGGTAACCTCTGGCGTGGAGAACCCGCAGCTGAAGCAGGAATGGATCGTGTTCAAGCTGACTATACTGGAATGCTTGGAACAACTATGAATGCTCTTGTTATGGCTGATAGTTTGAAACAATTGGGTGTCGATACACGTGTTCAAACAGCGATTGATATGAAATCTGTGGCAGAGCCTTATATTCGTGGCCGTGCTCTTCGTCACCTTGAAAAAGGGCGTATCGTTATCTTTGCAGCAGGTATTGGTTCACCATACTTCTCAACAGATACAACGGCAGCTCTTCGTGCTGCTGAAATCGAAGCCGATGCCATCCTTATGGCAAAAAATGGTGTTGATGGTGTCTACAACGATGACCCTCGTAAAAACGCTGATGCTGTCAAATTTGACGAATTGACACACGTAGAAGTTATCAAACGTGGTTTGAAAATTATGGATGCCACAGCTTCTACCCTTTCAATGGATAATGACATTGACCTTGTTGTCTTTAATATGAACGAACCAGGAAATATCAAACGTGTTATTTTTGGTGAACACATTGGGACAACGGTATCTAACAAAGCAGAATTACATAAATAAGAAAGAGAGAACTCATGACAAACGCAATTATTGAAAAAGCAAAAGAACGTTTCGCCCACTCACACGAGTCATTGGCCCGTGAATTCGGAGCTATCCGTGCAGGTCGTGCTAATGCATCACTTCTTGACCGCATCACTGTGGAATATTATGGTGCTCCAACACCACTTAACCAATTGGCTTCAATCACTGTTCCTGAAGCACGTGTTCTTTTGATTTCACCATTTGATAAAGGATCAATCGCTGATATCGAACGTGCCATCAATGAATCTGACCTTGGTATCAACCCAGCTAACGATGGCTCTGTAGTCCGCTTGGTTATCCCAGCGCTTACAGAAGAAACTCGTAAAGAGTTAGCCAAAGAAGTGAAAAAGGTCGGTGAAAATGCTAAAATCGCTATTCGTAACATCCGTCGTGATGCTATGGATGAAGCTAAAAAGCAAGAAAAAGACAAAGAAATCACAGAAGATCAATTGAAAACTTTGGAAAAAGATATCCAAAAAGCAACTGATGATGCTGTTAAGAAGATTGACAGCATGACAGCAGAGAAGGAAAAAGAACTCCTTACTGTTTAATTAATAGAAAATAAGGAGAGTGGGACAGAAGCAAAAAAGCATGGACTATGTTAGCTTCCTTGTCCGACTCTCTTTTTAGAGGAAAAAAGATGAATACACTACTTGGAACCATCATTACTGCTCTAGTAACTGATGAAAATGACCGCTTTTACTTTGTTCAAAAGGACGGCGTGACCTTTGCCTTGGCTAAAGATGAGGGAGAACACGCCATTGGTGACATGGTGAAAGGTTTCGCCTATACAGATAGTAAGCAAAAATTACGTTTGACTCAAAAGGAAATCAAGGCAACTCGCGAATCTTACGATTGGGGAGAGGTCACTGAGGTCCGTAAGGATTTAGGTGTCTTTGTAGACGTGGGAATTCCAGATAAGGAAATCGTTGTCTCTCTTGATGTTTTACCTGAACTCAAAGAGCTTTGGCCTAAGAAGGGGGACAAACTCTACATTAAACTAGATGTGGATAAAAAAGATCGTATTTGGGGGCTTCCTGCTGAACCTGAGGTCTTTCAACGCATGGCCGGTCCTGCTTACGATAATATGCAAAACCAAAAATGGCCAGCTATTGCCTACCGTCTCAAATTGTCAGGAACTTTTGTTTATTTGCCAGAGAATAACATGCTTGGCTTCATTCATCCATCAGAACGTTATGCTGAGCCACGCTTGGGTCAAGTCCTTGAAGCGCGTGTGATTGGATTCAGAGAAGTTGACCGCACCCTTAACCTTTCTCTTAAACCACGTTCTTTTGAAATGCTCGAAAATGATGCACAGATGATTTTGACCTATTTAGAGAGCAACGGTGGCTTTATGACGCTTAATGATAAATCATCACCAGCAGATATCAAGGCGACCTTTGGTATTTCTAAGGGACAATTCAAAAAAGCCTTGGGTGGTCTGATGAAGGCTAAAAAAATCAAACAAGATCAGTTTGGAACAGAATTAATCGGTTAGGAGAAGGCATGAGAAAATCCTTTTATACTTGGCTGATGGCTCAACGTAATCCAAAATCAAATGAACCAGTAGCTATCTTAGCAGATTTGGCTTTTGAAGATTCAACCTTTCCTAAGCATACAGATGATTTCGAAGAGGTTAGTCGCTACTTGGAAGATCAGGCTAGTTTCTCTTTCAATCTAGGTCAGTTTGACCAGATTTGGGAAGACTATCTAGCACATTGATAGGGATAGGGCTTTACTATAGGTGTAATTGTTTTTTACAATTTTTTATAAAGCGTTAGCATTTGAATTGGGATGAATTGTTACATTTTTTTACAAATATCTCAGATGTTTTTCAATAAATTAGGCTTGTTACAACTAGTTAGTAATTACTTTAAAGAGCAGTAAATCACAACTTTTTTGATGGAAAGTGTGGTATTATTGTAAATGTTGAAATTGTTAAAAAAGGAATGGATTATACATGTTATCAAAATCTAAAACTACAAAGGCACTTCTTTACTCGACTGCAGCACTTTCACTTTTTGCTGCTAGCCACGTACATGCCGATGAAACTTCTAACTGGGCAGCACGTTCAGTAGATCAAATCAAAGCAGATATCTCTGTAAATGATAACCAACAAACTTACACAGTTCAATACGGTGATACTTTGGGAAGTATCGCTGAAGCAATGGGTATCGATGTGAACGTTTTGGCTAACATCAATCAAATCACAAACATTGATTTGATTTACCCTGGAACAGTTTTGACAACAACATACAATGCTGATAATCAAGCAGTCTCTGTTAAAGTTGAAACTCCAGCTTCAGAAACCTCAACTACACCTGTAGTTGCAGAAGCTAATTTGACAACTAACGAAGTGACTGTAAATGGTCAATCTGTAGTTGCAGCGGACTTGACAGCTCCAGTTGAAACAGTAAGCACAACAGCTACTCAAGCACCTGCTACAGAAGAATCAACTCAAGCTGTTTCAGAAGTAACAGAAGCTATCGCATCAGCATCAGAAGCACCAGCATATGCAGAAACTGAACAACCAGTTGCTGATGCTATTGATCATGTCACTGCGTCAGCAGAAGCTACACCTGAAGCAGAAACTACTCCAGCTGCTGAAACACCAGCGCAGCCTGAAGTAAAAGAAGAAGCACCAGCAGCACAACCAGAAGCAGCAACATCGGAAGCAGCTTCAGAGGCACCAGCGACATCAGAAGCACCAGCAGAGCAACCAGCAGCAACATCAGAAGTTGCATCAGAGGCATCAGCTGCATCAGAAGCTCCAGCAGAACAACCAGTAGCAACATCAGAAGTAGCTTCAGAAGCACCAGCGGCTTCAGAGGCACCAGCAGCACAACCTGCATCAACAAACACACTTCCAACGGATCCACACCTTCAACCACAAGCTGAAGCTTTCCGTCAAGATGTAGCAGCACAATTTGGTCTTACTGATATCGGTGGTTACCGTGAAGGTGACCCACAAGACCATGGTCAAGGACTTGCCGTTGACGTTATGGTACCAGTTGGTTCAGCAGTTGGTGATCAAGTTGCACAATATGCTGTAGACAATATCTCAAATGCAGGTATCTCATATGTCATCTACAGACAACAATTCTACGCACCAGTAGATAATATCTACGGACCAGCTAACACATGGAATCAAATGCCAGACCGTGGTAGCGTAACTGAAAACCACTATGACCACGTTCACGTATCATTCAATGCATAATTAAGAATTACAAAAAGTCACGCCTGGCGTGATTTTTTTGATATAATGGAGAAAAATACGAAAGAAAGAGGAACTCTATTTGCAAGAGTATTCTGTTGAAATTACCCTAAATCACCCAGATGATGTCTTGTCGCTTTTCGGGACTAATGAACGTCATTTAAAACTCATTGAAGAAAACCTAAATGTTATCATTCATGCCCGAACAGAGCGTGTGCAAATCCTTGGGGATGACGAAGAAAGTGTCGAATTGGCTCGCTTGACCATTCAAGCCCTCCTTGTTTTAGTGGAACGTGGGATGCTAGTCAACACTTCAGATGTTGTCGCGGCCTTAACCATGGCTCAAGATGGATCGATTGACAAGTTTGTTGCTTTATATGAAGAAGAGATTATCAAGGACAACAGTGGTAAGCCTATTCGAGTGAAGACCCTGGGGCAAAAGGTCTACGTTGATAGCATTAAAAGCCATGATGTGGTCTTTGGGATTGGGCCAGCTGGTACAGGTAAAACTTTTTTAGCGGTCACTCTTGCAGTCACAGCTCTTAAACGAGGTCAGGTTAAACGTATTGTTCTAACACGTCCGGCGGTTGAGGCAGGTGAAAGTCTTGGTTTTTTGCCTGGTGATCTCAAGGAAAAGGTAGATCCTTACCTTCGTCCCGTCTATGATGCCCTTTATCAAATTCTTGGCAAGGAGCAGACGACTCGTCTCATGGAACGTGAAATTATTGAAATTGCACCACTCGCCTATATGCGTGGTCGTACCCTCGAAGATGCCTTTGTTATCCTTGATGAAGCGCAAAATACGACTATCATGCAGATGAAGATGTTCTTGACTCGTTTAGGTTTTAATTCTAAGATGATTGTCAATGGAGATATGAGCCAGATTGACCTTCCACGTCGTGTTAAATCTGGTCTTGTCGATGCCATGGAGAAATTGAAGGGAATCAAGGCTATTGATTTTGTTTATTTCTCTGCTAGTGATGTCGTCCGTCACCCAGTTGTTGCCGATATCATTAATGCTTATGAAAAAGATGTACCTAAAGTTGACTTTGAGGCAAAATCAGAAGGATCAGACCAGATTGAAGAAGTAGCATCAGGATTGACTGAATACCCAGTCATTGGTGCTGAGGATGTTAAAAAGTAAATAGATGAAAAGATGTTTGAGAGTAAGTATTCTCTACCTCTTTTTCTTTGCTAGTCAAGTCACAGATTTTCTCTCTATTTTTGGTAAAATAGTATTGAAGAATAGTCTAATATGGAGAGAAGGGGCATGACTAAGGTAAAAAATGGAAGATTGCTATTACTTCGGTTTTAGGCCTTGTGGCGGTAGTCTTAATAGCTATTGTAGAGGGAAGGTTCTGGAAGTATCAAGAGAACCATATTTCAGACGACACCTATCAGATGGTAAAATACGAATCTACTTCGGCATATTCAAATGAATTGGTAAATTGGACTAAGCGAGGAGAAAATAATGATACCCTATATGAAGATTTCATAGTTGTTGAGAATATGAAATCTCAATTTTATTATCTTTCTTATGAGGATGGGAAGCCTTTTATTTCACTATTTAAGCACTATGAAAAGCTACCTCAGACTTTTGACCCACGTACAGGGACTTTGAAACAAGATTTAACAGTCTCTTAATATAAAGCTTTAGTGATTCCTCATATTGACAAGATTTCTAAGAAGGGAGAGGAGTATTCAAGAGTAAAAGAAGTATCTGTCCAAAGGTATGTGGATGATTATAAAAAATGTTGAAGCAAAAAGGAACTTATGAACAGCATCCCAATGTTCTCGTTCTGACTGTTTATGCTAATGATGGACATATTGAGTCGCGTAGAACTTTTAAACGTTTGACCTCAGAGGAAGCTAAAGGGCTCAGAAGTGGTTGTGAGAGGGATTATGAGTATGCCTTGGAGCATCATAAGGACTGGGATCATTATGGGGATTATCTCATCTGGCGTTGATCAGTAAACTGACCAGGCAGTTCTTTACTATGTAGAATCTAGCCTAAAGATTTATTAAAAAACTTACAGTCTTTATGATAATTGTCAAATACTATTTCACCATTTATTTTGGTACAATAGAACAGTAGACCAATAAAAAAGGAGATTATTATGAACCAGCAAGAGTGGATTGAGTACTTTGAATTAGTCAACGGCCGTAAACCAACTCCCGTAGAGTTATCTCAAGCTCAAGCAGCAGGCGAGTTTATCCTTGAACGACCTAACGTTTTTAGCTCAAATGGACAAGTGACGGAGCAAAGACCGATTAAGCCAGCTGAACCTGTGATCGCTATGACACAACAGCCTCAGTTTGCCCAACCAGCAGCAACTTTCCAACAAGTAGTACCCCCTAAAAGAGGTATGTCTAAGAAAACTAAGATTATTTTGGCATCAGTCTTAGGATCCTTGGCAGCGATTTTACTTATTGTTGGTGGTTATACACTATGGCGTTATCAGTCAGGTAAGATTGCGGATGGAACATATGAAGTAGTTTCTTTCTCTCGTTATGATGAAGACAAAGATAAAATGGTTGATGGCCTAGATGAATACAAGGACGAAGATTTGGACTTACAGTCTTTTGTAGTTGTAAAGAATAATCAATCTAGAACCTACAATTTAGTAGAGAGTGACAATAAATCATATGTTAGTTTGATGGACTATGAGACAGATGTTCCTCAGGTATTTGATCCGTGGAATAGAACAGAGAGTCAAGTTTTAGATGCGGATCAAGTCGAAGATGTCACAAAAGACTTCATGAAAAAGATGAGAAAAGACTATTCGTTCTATACCAAAGAGGAAGCTGACAAAGTCGTTAAAAACACAACAAGAGAATATAAAGATACCTTGAAGGAAAAACGTACTTATGTCAAGCATGGTGATGAATACACTCTGACTACTTATGATAAAAAAGGGAAGCTTCAGTCACGTATTACTTATAAACGTATGAGTACGGGAGACGCTGAGGAGCGTTGGGATGACTATAAGGATGCTATCAAAGATTATAAGAAAGATTTGAAGACTTATAGTGATCAATATGAAGACTTCAAGGATTACTATGATTATGGTTATGGAAGTGACTATGGTTATGGCTATAGTGACGACTATGGTAGTGATTCAAAATCAAGTTCTAGTGATAAAATTTAATCACCCTATTTCATAAGAGGATGAAGTGGTACGAGAAAGGAGAGTTGGTTCTCCAATCTGGTATCACTTCTCTTTGTATGAAAACAGTCAGATAGTTTAGAAGTCTTTTTCTGGTAGAATGGAAGTATCAATGAAAAAAGGGTACTATCATGAATGAAAAAGAGTGGTTAGACTATTTTGAGATAATCAATAATCGACAACCGACGGCAGAAGAAATCCAGCAGGCTAAAGCTAGTGGCGATTTTATTTCTCAAGGGCCTAAGGTAGAGAAAGTCAAGCCACAAGTTCAACTCAATGAACAGGTGACACAACCTGTTTTACAAGTTAGGGCTCCTAAAACAGGCTTGTCTAAGAAGGCAAAAATCATAATAGTTTCTCTAATCGGAACCCTTCTGGTGGCACTTTCCTTAGGTGCTTACGCCTTTATACATCAGCAAGTCGGTAAAATTCCTGAAGGAACCTATCTAATTGAATCTGACTATTATTATGACAAAAATAAGGAAGAAATGGTTGATAGATTGGAGTCTTATGAATCCATCGACATCGATATTCGAGACTTTGTTAAGGTTAAAGGCAATTATTTAAAAACATATGTTTACCATACATGGAGTATATCATTTGTAAGTGAGCTGGATTATATGTCTGGTTATAATTTCGAATATGATACCTGGTCAAGAAGTTTAAAACACACCTGGACACTGTCAGAATATGAAGATACGGTTGGTAAGATTTTAAGAAAGTATTATAAGGGAGCTACCTTTAAGAGCGAGTCAGAAATTGAGGATGATACAAAAGATTACGTCAAAAGGTATAAATCAGAATTGAAAAGGATTTATCGTTATAAGCTGAGTGGGGACAGATTAACCATTACTATCTATGATGAAGATGGGAGAGTTCTTGCTATTCGTACCTTCAAACGCCTATCAAAAGCAAAGGAGAAAAATCTCATTTATGATTATGATAAAGATGCTAAGAAAGATAGAGAGCGGTATCTATCATAAAAAGGATAAAGTGTTAAGGTATTAATTGTTGATGGCGTTCAAATTCCTCTCAAATTAATATTATTTAAAACCAGCAAGTCTGGTTTTTTTAGTGTCCAAAACGTGCTATAATAAGATGTTATATCATCAGTGTTAGCTCATTTGTTAACACATGAAAGGAAATTAAAATGACAAAAACATTCTACATCACAACACCTATTTACTACCCATCTGGTAAATTGCATATTGGTTCTGCCTATACAACCATTGCTTGTGACGTCTTGGCACGTTACAAACGTATGATGAACTACGATGTCTTCTATCTTACTGGGCTTGATGAACACGGCCAGAAGATTCAACAAAAAGCTGAAGAAGCAGGAATCACACCACAAGAGTATGTGGATGGTATGGCTGTTGGTGTTAAGGATCTCTGGCAACTTTTGGATATCTCATACGATAAATTCATCCGTACGACTGATGATTACCATGAAAAAGCTGTTGCTCAAGTTTTCGAGCGTCTCTTGGAAAAAGGGGATATCTACCTTGGTGAATATTCAGGTTGGTACTCAGTTTCCGATGAAGAATTCTTCACTGAAAGTCAGTTGGCAGAAGTATACCGTGATGAAGAAGGTAATGTCATTGGTGGTGTGGCTCCATCAGGACATGAAGTGGAGTTAGTGTCTGAAGAATCCTATTTCTTTAAACTCAGCAACTACGCCGACCGTTTGACGGCCTTCTTTAAAGAACACCCAGAATTTATCCAACCTGATGGTCGTATGAATGAAATGCTTAAAAACTTCATCGAGCCAGGCTTGGAAGACTTGGCAGTATCACGTACAACCTTCACTTGGGGAGTTAAAGTACCATCAGATCCAAAGCATGTGGTTTATGTGTGGATTGATGCCCTTATCAACTATATTACTGCCCTCGGTTATGGGCAGGATGAGCATGGTAATTTTGACCTTTTCTGGCAAAATGATGAAAACCACGAAATCATCCACATGATTGGTAAGGATATCCTTCGTTTCCACTCAATCTACTGGCCAATCATCTTGATGGCACTTGATTTGCCATTGCCTACACGTCTTGTTGCTCATGGTTGGTTTGTCATGAAAGACGGTAAGATGTCTAAGTCTAAAGGTAATGTCATCTATCCAGAAATGTTGGTAGAGCGCTTCGGTCTTGATCCACTTCGTTACTACCTCATGCGTAGTCTTCCAGTCGGTTCAGACGGTACCTTCACGCCAGAAGACTATGTGGCTCGTATCAACTATGAGTTGGCTAATGACCTCGGAAACCTCCTCAACCGTACAGTTGCCATGATTAACAAGTACTTTGGTGGTCAAGTACCTGCCTATGTTGAGAATGTTACAGACTTTGATGCTGATTTGGCTAAGGTTGTGGCTGAAAATATTGAAGAATTCCACAAACAAATGAATGCTGTAGACTACCCACGTGCTCTTGAGGCTGTTTGGAATATCATTTCACGTACCAATAAGTATATTGATGAAACAGCTCCTTGGGTACTTGCCAAAGAAGATGGTGACAAGGAACAATTGGCAGCAGTGATGGCTCACTTGGCAGCTAGTCTTCGTGTGGTAGCCCACCTCATCCAACCATTCATGATGACCACTTCAAATGCCATCATGGAACAACTTGGATTGCCAGTGGTATTTGACCTTGAAAATCTTGAACTTTCAGGTTTCCCAGAAAATGTTACAGTCGTTTCAAAAGGAACTCCAATCTTCCCACGTCTTGACATGGACGAAGAAATTGCCTACATCCAATCTCAAATGAACGCAGGCAAACCACAAGAAAAAGAATGGAACCCAGAAGAGGTCGACCTTAAATCTGAAAAAGACCAAATCAAATTTGAAGACTTTGACAAGGTTGAAATCCGTGTTGCTGAAGTTAAAGAAGTAGAAAAGGTCGAAGGTTCAGACAAATTGCTCCGTTTCCGTCTTGATGCTGGTGACGGTGAAGACCGTCAAATCCTCTCAGGTATCGCTAAATTCTATCCAAACGAACAAGAATTGGTCGGCAAGAAACTTCAAGTCGTGGCAAACCTCAAACCACGTAAGATGATGAAAAAATATGTCAGCCAAGGTATGATTCTTTCTGCTGAACATGACGGTAAACTCACTGTCTTGACAGTAGATCCATCTGTTCCAAACGGAAGTGTGATTGGGTAACAGTAATTTAGTTCTATGGTGTTTTCTTAAGTGGGAGTGGGAAGACGAGGTGCTTTTGAATGATTAGGCTTCTGTTCCATTCCCTATTTTGATTTCGCCATATAACTAATAAAAAGTAAAAAAGAAAACGAGTTCAGTCGAACTCGTTTTCTTATACACTATATTTCAATAAATGCTTAATGCGTTCCACACTTTCATCAGGACCATAAGCATTTGGGTATCTGTCTAATTTACTGATAGCATCAAGGTCTGTTTGGTCTAGGTGGAAGTCAAAGCTATCAAAGTTTTCCTTCATGCGTTCGATATGGGTACTTTTAGGGATGGTTAGAATACCTTGTTGGGTTTGCCATCTGAGGATGACCTGAGCAACTGTCTTGTCATGTTTTTCAGCGATAGCAGTTAGGGTTGGGTCCTGAAAAATACCATCCTCCCCTCTGTGAAAAGGAGCCCAGGCTTGCGTTAGGGTGCCAAATTCCTTATCAGCTTTCTGGATAAGTTTGTGTTGTTTATAGGGATGCAACTCGATTTGATTGACCGCTGGAATAACAGGAGTCTGTAAGGCAAAATCCGCCAAACGCCCTGTTGAGAAGTTAGAAACTCCGATGGCTCTGATTAGTCCTTCATGTTGGAGTTCAATCATAGCACGCCAGGCACCATGTAAATCACCAAAAGGTTGATGAATCAAATATAAATCAAGATAGTCAGTATCTAGTTTGCGGAGTGTTTCTTTTAGGGCTAATTTAGTATCTTCGTAGCCAAGCTGGCTAATCCAGGCTTTACTAGTAAGGAAAATATCTTCACGAGGGATACCAGATGCCTTAATGGCACGTCCAACAGCCTCCTCATTTCGGTAGAGACTGGCTGTATCAATCAGACGATAGCCTACAGAAAGGGCATCTTTAACGGCTTTTTGACATTCTTTTTGGTCAAATATTTGCCAGACCCCAAAACCGAGTACGGGGATTTTGATGCCATTATTAAGTGTTTGAAATTCCATTTTCTTCTCCTTAATGGTGTGGTACTAAACTATCCTGAATTTCTTCGATAAATGCTTGAATAATTGTAGATTGTTTTTGTTTATTGTTGGTTACAAAACCCAAAGTGTGTTTGGGGCTATTTTTAAGCGGTAGAAGGACGATTTGATCCTTGATGAAACTATTAACAATACCGAGACCAGAAGCATAACTATCAGAAGCACATAGCAGATTCATGACACTACCTCGGTCATTACTGTAGATAACTTGCTGGTCTGGCAGAACCTCCAGCGGATCCTCGTCGAAATGAATTCCAGAGCTTTCCTGACGAAAACGGACTTGTGGATATCCCTCTAAATCCTTGAGATTGAGGGATTTTTTGTGAGCCAAGGGATGTTGGCGACCTAGAAAAATCTTGGTTTCAAAGTCTCCAAGTGGGGTGAAAGTCAAATCCATGTGTTGAAAACTGCGCTCTAGGATATGGGCATTGTCGTCATCTAGATAAATAATCCCCAAGTCACTCTCGAAACTCTCCACACTTTTGAGAATCTTCCTAGTCGTTGTTTCAATCAGTTGAAATTCTTGATAATCACTACGAAAACGTTGGGCAATGTGAGCCATGGGCAGGGACAAGAAATCGTAGTGGTGACTGGCAACAGTGAATGATTTCTTAAAGGATTTACGGTAACGTCCTTCTAGGAGATCTAACTCTCCAAGAATACGTTTGGCGTATTTGAGAAAATCATGCCCGTCATCAGTCAGTTTGGCTCCAGTATTAGAACGCTCAAAGAGTTGGACGCCAAGTTCTTCCTCTAAATCACGGATGGATGCTGAGAGATTTGGCTGAGTTAAAAAGAGCTTCTTAGCAGCCTTACTAAATGAGCCTGTTTCAGCGATGGTCTGTACATAGCGACATTGTTGAAAATTCATAAGCATCCCCTTTTAAAAACATGATTGTAGGTCATATTATAACAAAATGAGAAGCCTAAAATCAGCAAAATCCCGATAGGAATAGATGAAGACCTGATACGAAATTTCTATGGATAGGGCTTGTAGGATTAACTAATAATGGAAAGTGTGATATATCGAAAGTAAGCCTAGCTAATAAATGAAAAAAGGCATCCACAGTTTAGATAGCAACAATCTAACCTGTAGGATGCAGTTTGAAATACTAGTCACTAAGATATCTAATGGCTTCCAATTTTTTAGGTCGAATGAGGAAGAGTCCTATGGCAATCAGTGGTAGCCATAGAATGAAATGCCAGATACTTGTAGCTGGAGCAGCCTGTGTCGATTGTGACATAAGGACGCTGGTAAAATCGACCAAAAAGTGCAAAACAATAGTCCACCAGAGGCTACCGGTACGTAGGTAAATAGCGGCAAAGAATATGCCGATAGCCGAGGCATAGTAAACTTGAAACAGGGTAGCGTCCAAAGGTTGGTGGGTGAGATTTCCTAGATGAGCCAATCCAAAAAATAAGGCTGATAAGAAGACTCCTTCTAATACCTGTTTTGAAGACCTAATACCATCTTGGAAGGCGAGTTTAAGGAAGAGTCCACGAAAAACATATTCCTCAGAAAAGCCAGCCCCTAAGGCAATGATCAAGGCAGTGCCAATCATATGGGGTGCCTTACTGATACCAAAAGCACTAGCAGAAACATAGAAAAAATCTGCCAAAAGAATTAACCAGCAGACACTTAAGGTTTCAGACCAACTTATCTTTTTAGCTGATTTGAGTTTTAATCTTAGGCGCCTATGGACTAGGAAATAATATCCGAATCCAAGAACAATCGTTTTAATGAGATAGGCTAGATTCTCAGGCAAGGGCCTAAGCATTAAACGAAGTGCAAGGTTCGCAAAAACAATACTAATTCCCAAAAGAATCAGTGCTTTAATTTCTTTTTTTGTCATAGAAAAAGTTCCCCAACTTTCTTAACATTTTTTTCAAGCATACGATTAAAAGCGCTTAAAGTCAAGGTCTTGAAGAGATTTTTTTCTGTACTTTACTTATGAAGAGACAGTTCTTAATAACAGACTTCTAAAGAGAGAATATATTGTGTAATGTAAACAGGTTTTTGATGAGAAAAATTAACAATTGTAAGAGAAAGCTCAGCGAAAACCCCGCCACAATCTTACGAATAACATTAAAATGTAAAGAAATAGTTCAATTATAACAAAAGTGTGTCAAAATTTAAAACTATGTACCAAATGTATAATATTTTTTTTAGAAAACTATTGCTAAATTTTGAAAATCGAGGTAGTATATTAAACGGTGAAGAAAATAGGTTAATAAAACGTTAACCAAGAAGGAGAAAGTGTAAATGAAAGTCAATCCATTTAAAACAACATTGTATTCAAGCGTATTGCTTGCAGGACTCGCAGCTACAAGTCTAGCTGCTGCAGATGAAGCTAAAGATGTAACAGCAACTACTGATACTGATGCAACAGTCTCAAATACGACTGCAGAATCAAGTGCTAGCCTTGTAAAAACAACAGGTGATGCAGCAGTTGTTACTACAGTACCTGGAACAGAAGAAACAACAACTACTGAAACAGCAACTACTGAAAAAACTACAACTAAAGCTATTGCAGAAGTTTCAAATCCTGACTTCAATAACGCTGTTGAAGCTGCAACAACGACTGCAGCAGCATCAAAAGATTCTGCTGATGTTAAAGCTGTTCAAGATCAAGCAGCTAAAGATGCTCAAGAAGCTTCAAATACAGTTGTTTCTGAAAATAAATTGACACGTGAAGAAGCTGACGCAGCTCTTACATCTGCTAAAGCAAATATTGTTGCTACAGGGGGATTCACCGCTACAGAAGAAGCAGGTGTTAAACACACTAGTGTAGAAGCTGCTAATAATGACAATAAAGTTCAAACAACAGCTTTGACAACTGCAGTTTCAGAATATAAACAAAAACTTGCAGATTACAAGACACAGTTGGATAAATACTACCAAGACGTTCTTGCTTATGCTGCTTGGGAAAAAGCTTATAAAGAATATACTGGTGGAACAACAGCTCGTCTTTTGACAAAAGGATTGGCTGAAACTGCTACTGGTTTGATTTATGAAACAGAATCTAATGCTACTATGACTATTGAAAATTCAGCAGGTTCTGTTGACTACTTGGATAAAACAATCCAATCAGGTCACTCAGTAGATGACATTCTTGAACAATTTAACACATCTCGTTATATTCCAAGCGACTTTAGTGCGGCTAACGGTACACAATACACTATCAATGCTGATGGTGAATACACTGAAGATGTATGGTTGAAGATGGCTACAGGTCAAACATTGACTGTAACATACAACAATCTTAACGGAACATCATACAATGGTACTCCAGTTAAGAAAATCGTTGCAACTTACACTTTAGTAGAAGCACCAAGTACAGATGGTTCTGCTATTGTTAAGTTGTACCACGATCCAACCAAGACACTTTTCATTGGTTCACAAACTGACGACACTAACAAAAAACTTCATGTTAAGATGAACTTGAACTTCTTTGATTCTGAGTCATCAGTGACACCACTTGATTTGTCTAAGAATGGATCAATTTTGAGTATCTCATCACTTAACCACTGGAACACTGAACTTGGAAACCACATTGAAAAAGTTGGTTTGAATGGTAATGAATACGTTCAAATCCCTGGTTCATCTATCACTTTGCATGAGGATGGTTATGCTTATGCAACAAATGATAATTCATTTGTTGCTAACGGCTCCCGCCTTAACAGTGACCCAACAGTTGATCCAACAACTGGTGAAGTGACTGATGAAGGTTGGGATGCAATCAATCCAGTTGGAACACCTCGTACGACGAATGCCTACTACGGTGCAGCTGCAACAATCTTCAAAGGTGAACCAATGGACTTCATCGTAAGCGGAAATAACCTCAATGTTCCAACAGCCTACTGGTTTGCAACAAATTCAACAGTGGTTGTTCCTGAATTACCAGAAGAACCAAATAAACCAGTTCTTCCAAATACAGTTTCAGCGTCAGTTACTTACCATAGAAACTTTGTCTCAGTTGAAGAAACAACTGAGAAACCAAAACCACAAGTACCAACAACTCCAGCTGAGCCAACTCTAGGTAAACCTGTAACACCAACATCAGTACCTGTAAAAGAAGAAGCTCCAGCTCTTCCATCTACTGGTGAAAAATCAACAGCAGCTTCTGCAGCAGCAGGTGCAGCAATGGTTACATCAGCTTTGGCCTTGTTCGGTATCTCAACTTACAAACGTAAACACTAAGATAATACTTCAAAAGCTAGGGATATTCCTTGGCTTTTTTTAGTTCGGAAAAATCAAGCTAGCCATAAAAACAAAAAATAAAAAATTCTGATAATTTGCATTAAGGTTATTTAAGTGGACCGAACCAGAAGAAAAGAAATTTATTTTCTAATTTTTTCAAAACAGCCATAAAAGCCTATAATATAATCTTTTTGAGGTTTTTTCTATTTTGAAATTCAGTACCTAATTATTATTTTCAAAAAATATGAAATAAATTAATTGACAAAAAATTATAATACAGTATAATAGAAATTGTTAGGAAGAGTTTGTTTTTGGTAGGGTGACTCCCTAACCAAAAAATTAGCCTAGAGTCTGGAATTCTAGGTTATCAAATTCCAATGTTTCATTGTGATGATTTAAAAAGAGAAGATTTAAACAGCAAACAAATCAGATTAATCGATTTAAAACATCAGCATCATCGTAGCGGGAGCTAGCGGTATTTTTAATCCGTGTAGAGCAAACATCAGATTCAAAAACAGCAGAATCGGTAGAGACTACTTCTCTAAATGGAGAGAGAAAGAAAATAAAGCAGTACCTGCGAATAGATCTATCAGAAGGTGGACTAAACCTTTTCTTGATAGGTGGTATGTTTTGAGAGTGGCTATTTTAGCCAATACTCTTCTAGGAAATAGTATCTTGTAAGCAATATGACGTTTTGCACAAAAGCTAGAGGGAAAGCTTTTTAGATTGACTGACTATCAATCATAAGATACTCTTTGCTAGAAACCATTTTGGACCAACACGTTTTTGCGTTTGTTGGTATTGAACTGCACCTAGGGAAATGGTGGTTCAATGTTAGTAAATAAAGACTTGTCATTTTAGGGAAGTCCAAAAATTTGTTTTATCTCAAGGTGAGCTCGAGGGATTAAGTTCTTATTGAGATTCAGGAACAAAAAGGTAAGAAGCATATTGGGATGGTGTTTCAGAAACGGAATTTGACGAGATGTTTGTGAGAGCATCTGTCTATGCCACATTGACTATTTTTAAAGGTCGTTTGGAATAGAAACTGTTTTCAAGGTCTCGGTTTCAGGGTAAATTGGGGGATTTTCCTCTAGAAATCGAGATTGTTGAAAAGAGATCAAATGGACTGAGCGGCACTTGTATCCCAAGGTAAGCAATACACCTATAAAACCTATGTTTCCATACAGCAGGGAGCAAGTTTCAGTTTGAATGGGGGCGCATCTAGAGAATTCTAGATGCTTTTTTATTTTTTTGAATTCTTTTGCGAATAATTAAGAGAGTGCATGAAGGAGGGGTAATGTTAATTGCAAAAAATCCGGAAGGGAAATTGGTTTCAGCTCTTGAAACTGAGTTAAATCGCGAGGAAAATTATCGTTGTCCCGGCTGTCAAGGTAGAGTCTTATTGAGGCAGGGTCAGGTAATGTGTCCGCATTTTGCCCATAAGTCTTTGCAAGATTGTCAGTTCTTCTCAGAAAATGAATCAGCCCAGCATCTATCCCTTAAGGCGGTATTATATAAGTCCTTGGTTAATCATGGTGAAAGAGTTTGTATTGAAAAGGTTCTGCCTGAGTTAGGTCAAATTGCAGATTTATTTGTTGGAGATTCCTTAGCCCTGGAAGTACAGTGTTCTCGTTTATCACAGAAACGTTTAAGAGAACGCACACGCGCCTATCGGCAAGTAGGCTATGAAGTTCGTTGGCTTTTGGGTGAGGACCTATGGTTGGGGCAGCGTTTAACGGGTCTACAGAGGGATTTTCTCTATTTTACTGTTAAAATAGGATTTCACCTTTGGGAACTTGATTGGAAGAGAGAAGAGATTAGACTTAAATATCTTATCTATGAGGATATTTTTGGGAGAGTTTATTACTTAACTAAGACCTGGCCTTTAACAGAGAATCTCATGACGATTTTACGTTTTCCCTATCAAGCAGAGAGGGTGGAGACTTATCAAGTGACTCAGCGAAAGAAAGTCTCACATGTGATTCAACGAGAATTAATGGGGAAAAATCCAAGATGGATGAGAAGGCAGGAGACGGCTTATCTTAAGGGGATGAATTTGTTAAGTCTGTCTGATCAGGATTTTTTCCCACAAGTGAGATTTCCTGAATCTAAGCAAGGATTTGCCCAAATTAAATTAGCTGTTGATGGTTTTGAAAAGCTTTTTATGCAATATTATCGAAAAAGGCATTTTTCTTATCAACAAACTCTCTACCCTCCCACCTTTTATGCTAAAATAATAATTAATAGACACAATTAAGGAGAATATTATGTCAGATAATCGTACTCATTTAGAAGAAAAATATACTTGGGATTTGACGACCATTTTTGCGACAGATGCTGATTGGGAGACTGAATATGAAAGCACTGTTAAGGATTTGAAGAAGGCTAGTGCTTATGCAGGTCATCTTTTGGATTCTGCTAAGAATTTGCTTGAAGCAACAGAACTTTATATGAGCCTTATGCGTCGTTTGGAGAAAATCTATGTGTATGCGTCAATGAAAAATGACCAAGACACAACTGTAGGTCTTTACCAAGAGTACCAAGCCAAAGCTTCAAACCTTTACTCACAATTGAGTGAAGCCTTTGCCTACTTTGAGCCTGAATTTATGGCTTTGGATGATGAAAAATTAGCATCCTTCAAAGAACAAGAACCTGGTCTTGGCCTTTATGATCACTATTTCGAACGCCTTTTGGCAAACAAGGACCACGTTCTTTCTCAAGAAGCAGAAGAACTCTTGGCAGCAGCTGGTGATATTTTCAACGGTCCAACGGATACTTTCAACGTCTTGGATAATGCTGACATCCTCTTCCCATGGGTATCAGATGGTCAAGGAGACGTGGTTGAATTGACACATGGTAACTTTATCACCCTCATGGAATCTAAGGACCGCGAAGTCCGTAAGGGAGCCTATGAAGCTATGTATGGAACTTATGAGCAGTTCCAACATACCTATGCACAAACACTCCAAGGCGTTGTCAAGGTTCATAATTATCAGGCTAAAGTTCGTCACTATAATTCGGCACGTCATGCAGCACTTGCGGCTAACTTTATTCCAGAAAGTGTTTACGACTCTCTCTTAGAATCAGTGAATAAGCATTTGCCACTTTTGCACCGTTACCTTGATTTGCGTAAGAAGGTCTTGGGACTTGATGAGCTTAAGATGTATGATGTTTATACACCACTTTCTGAGACAGAGACTGCTCTTACTTATGAAGAATCCCTCAAGAAAGCAGAGGAAGTCTTGGCTATCTTTGGTGAAGAGTACAGTAAAGGGGTTCATGCAGCCTTTACGGAACGTTGGATTGATGTTCACCCTAACAAAGGGAAACGTTCAGGTGCCTACTCGGGTGGTGCCTATGATACCAATGCTTTCATGCTTTTAAACTGGCAAGATACTTTGGACAATCTCTTTACCTTGGTTCACGAAACTGGCCACAGTTTGCATTCAACTTTCACACGTCAGACACAACCATATGTTTACGGAGATTACCCAATCTTCTTGGCTGAAATTGCGTCTACAACTAATGAAAATATCTTGACAGAAACACTTCTTAAAGAAGTTAAAGATGACAAGACACGTTTTGCTATCCTTAACCACTATTTAGATGGGTTTAAGGGAACTGTCTTCCGTCAAACGCAATTTGCTGAGTTCGAGCATGCTATCCATGAAGCTGATGCATCTGGTCAAATCTTGACAGCGGACTTCATGAATAAGCTTTATGCAGAGCTCAATGAGAAATACTACAACCTTAAAGCCGAAGATAACTACGAAATTCAGTTTGAGTGGGAACGTATTCCGCATTTCTACATGAATTACTATGTTTACCAATATGCTACAGGATTTGCAGCAGCAAGCTACTTGGCTGAAAAAATCGTTCATGGTACTGAAGAAGATAAGGAAGCTTACCTTACTTACCTTAAGGCAGGTAGCTCAGACTATCCATTGGAAGTCATCAAGAAAGCTGGCGTTGATATGACCAACACTGACTACTTGGATGCAGCTTTCAAAGTCTTTGAAGACCGCTTAGTTGAATTGGAAGCCTTAGTTGAAAAAGGTGTTCATCTTTCTTAAAAAGAAGTCATTATACTATATGAGAGAATCATTCTGGAAAAGAGTGGTTCTTTTTTAGGTTTAAGAGTGACTATCTTAAATGCAGGTTTTTACAATCTATTGACCGAAGATGTCAAAAAAGATGTTGTAGTTAATCTAAATCTCTAGCACTCGCTAGGGATTTTTTATATAATAAAACACATGGTTAAATCATATAGTAAAAATGCGAATCACAACATGCGTCGTCCTGTAGTAAACAAAGATATCGTAGACTACATGCGAACGCATCTTAAGGAAAATACAGGGCATTTGGCTGAACTGGAGACTTTTGCTCGCAAGGAGAATATTCCAATTATTCAACACGAGGTTGTTGCTTATTTCCGATTCTTGTTGCAGACCTTACAGCCTAAGAAAATCCTAGAGGTAGGAACAGCTATCGGTTTTTCAGCCCTTCTTATGGCTGAGTATGCGCCTGATGCCCAGATTACGACAGTTGATCGTAATGAAGAAATGATTGGCTTTGCCAAGGAAAATCTAGCTAAGTATGACAGTCGCAAACAAATCACCTTGGTCGAAGGAGATGCTGCTGAGGTATTGCAAGATTTGGATACTGATTATGATTTTATCTTTATGGACTCAGCCAAGTCTAAATATATCGTCTTTCTGCCTGAAATCTTAAAACGTCTTAAGGTTGGTGGTGTCATCGTCTTTGATGATATCTTCCAAGGTGGGGATATTGCCAAAGACATTATGGAGGTTCGTCGTGGTCAGCGGACGATCTATCGTGGCTTGCATCGCCTTTTTGATGCGACCTTAGATAACCCTGGTTTGACTGCAAGTTTGGTACCTATGAGTGACGGCCTTCTTATGATTCGGAAAAATTCTGAAAATATTATCTTGCCAGATTAAGCATTATTTAAGTAAGTGTGGTATAATGAAAAAGACATTGACAATTTAAGGAGTAGATAGAATGGCTAAAGAAAATGAAAACCTTGAGTCAACAGAAGAAACTGTTGAAGAGGTTGTAGCAGACAAAGACGCAGAACAAGAGCATCTTGATCGTCAAAAGGAAGAAGAGGAAAGCATCGCCCTCGCCAGTGAAAAAGCGAAAGAAAAAGCTAAACGTGCTAAAACTAAGAAAACACGTGATGCTGGTAAACCAAGTTCAGGTGGTCGCTTCCTCGGAGGTCTTGCCCTTGTGGCTGTTTCAGCCCTTGTTGGTGCTGGTGTTATGTACGTTTCTCTAGGGAACAAAACGACTGAAGAAACAACTTTGGTATCTATGAAAGGTGATACTGTTACTGTTGGTGATGTTTTTGATTCACTTAAAGGTAGCAGCCAGACACAACAAAGTGTCTTGAGTGCAACCTTGCAAAAGGCTCTTGAAAAAGAATACGGTAGCAAGGTCAGCAACGAAGATGTTGACAAAGCCTATAAACAAGCTGCAGAACAATATGGAGATCAATTCTCACAAGTACTTGCAGCCTATGGTCAAACAGAAGAGTCATTCCGTAATCAAATCCGTACACAAAAATTGGTTGAGTACGCTGTTAACCAAGCTGCACAAAAAGAGTTGACGGAAGCAAATTACAAGGCTGCTTATGATAACTACACACCAAATACAGAGGTGCAAGTCGTTTCAACTACTGATAAAGCAGTGGCAGATAAAGTAGCCTCTGAAGCTAAAGCAGAAGGAGCAGACTTCTCACAAGTTGCTAAAGATAACGGCTTGGAAGTGACTTCTAAGACAGTTAACTCAGCTTCTCAAGACTTACCGACAGATGTTTTGACAGCGGCCTTCAAGCAAGATGCTAATGCTGTTTCTGATGTCGTGACTGTTTCAGACAGTTCAACTGGTGCTACAACTTACTACATCGTCAAGACTGTTTCAAAATCTGAGAAAAATGCAGATTGGAAAAACTATAAGGATGATTTGACTAAGGTTATCATCAATGGTAAGAAAGCTGATACTAACTTCACTAACTCAGTGATTGCTGATATTCTTAAGAAATACAATGTTAAGGTTGTAGATAAAGCCTTTAGCGCAATTCTTGATCAGTATGCAACTGGTTCTGAAACGTCATCATCAAGCTCTAGCAAATAAATCATAAAATGGAGTTGGTAAAGCCATTATCAGCTTGACCTAAGACCTAAAACACGTTAAAATGAAGAGTGGCTAAAGATTTTAATATCATGAAATTTTTGCCCATCCCTTTGAGATTGGTAATCATCGCTTCTGATACAGAAAAATGGCGGTCGCTGCGAGCCATGGATGAATCTGGTTACTTGCTACTCAAAGTTCACAATTAAAGACAAATAAGAATGACAAGTTCATTGAATGAAGGTGGTACCGCGGTTCACGTCGCCCTTCGTTTAGTGGCCTTGTCTTTTATACTTTTGGTACTTTTGTAATGGTATAAATTAAGAATAATTAAGGAGAAAAAATGAAACAACTTACTTCAGCACAAATTCGCCAAATGTGGCTTGATTTCTGGAAATCAAAAGGTCATGCTGTTGAACCATCTGCTAACTTGGTTCCAGTTAACGACCCAACCCTTCTTTGGATTAACTCAGGGGTTGCCACTTTGAAGAAATACTTTGATGGCTCTGTGATTCCTGAAAATCCACGTATCACCAACTCACAAAAGGCTATTCGTACCAACGATATCGAAAACGTTGGTAAGACAGCTCGTCACCACACTATGTTTGAAATGCTTGGTAACTTCTCAGTTGGTGATTACTTCCGTGATGAAGCTATCGAGTGGGGTTATGAGCTTTTGACAAGCCCAGAGTGGTTTGATTTTCCAAAAGATAAACTTTACATGACTTACTACCCAGATGATAAAGATTCATACAATCGCTGGATTGCTTGTGGAGTTGATCCAAGTCATTTGATTCCAATCGAAGATAACTTCTGGGAAATCGGTGCAGGACCCTCAGGACCAGATACTGAAATCTTTTTTGATCGTGGAGAAGATTTTGACCCTGACAATATTGGTATTCGCTTACTTGAAGAGGATATTGAAAACGACCGTTACATTGAAATTTGGAACATCGTTTTGTCACAATTCAACGCAGATCCAGCTGTTCCACGTTCAGAATACAAAGAACTTCCTAATAAAAACATTGATACGGGCGCAGGTCTTGAACGTCTTGTAGCCGTAATGCAAGGGGCTAAAACAAACTTTGAAACAGACCTTTTTATGCCAATCATTCGTGAAATTGAGAAAATGTCTGGTAAAACTTATGATCCAGATGGCGACACATTGAGCTTCAAGGTTATTGCAGACCACATTCGTTCATTGGCCTTTGCCATCGGTGATGGTGCCCTTCCAGGTAATGAAGGTCGTGGTTATGTCCTTCGTCGTCTTCTCCGTCGTGCCGTAATGCACGGTCGTCGCCTCGGTATTTCTGACGCTTTCTTGTACAAACTTGTCCCAACTGTTGGTCAAATCATGGAAAGCTATTACCCAGAAGTTCTTGAGAAGAAAGACTTTATCGAGAAAATTGTTAAACGTGAAGAAGAAACCTTTGCACGTACTATTGATGCAGGTTCAAGCATGCTTGATGAGCTTCTTGCCAACCTTAAGAAATCTGGTAAAGATACGCTTGAAGGTAAAGATATCTTTAAACTTTACGATACTTACGGATTCCCAGTGGAATTGACAGAAGAGTTAGCTGAAGACGAAGGCTTCAAGATTGACCATGAAGGTTTCAAAGCTGCCATGAAAGAACAACAAGACCGTGCACGTGCTAGTGTGGTTAAAGGTGGTTCTATGGGGATGCAAAATGAAACGCTTGCTAACATCACTGAACCATCTGAGTTCTTGTATGAAGCGGAAACTGCAGAAAGCCGTTTGAGCGTAATCGTTGCTGATGATGCTCGTCATGATAGTGTAAATTCTGGTCAAGCCCTCCTTGTATTTGAACAAACACCATTCTACGCTGAAATGGGTGGACAAGTAGCAGACCACGGTACTATTTCAGATGCAGCCGGGACTGTCGTTGCGCGTGTTGTTGATGTTCAACGTGCACCAAATGGACAAGCCCTTCACACTGTTGAGGTTGAAGGAGAACTTGTTGTAGGGGCTAACTACAAACTTGAAATTGACCACTCACGTCGTTACCGTGTTATGAAAAACCATACAGCAACACACCTCTTGCATGCTGCCCTTCATAACATCGTTGGTGATCACGCAGTTCAAGCTGGATCTCTTAACGAGCAAGAATTCTTACGTTTCGACTTCACTCACTTTGAGGCGGTAACTCCAGAAGAATTACGTGCTATAGAAGAACAAGTCGACGAAGAAATCTGGAAAGCAACTCCAGTAACAACTATTGAAACAGATATTGACACTGCTAAATCAATGGGAGCTATGGCCCTCTTTGGTGAAAAATATGGTAAGAATGTTCGTGTCGTTTCAATCGGTGACTACTCTGTTGAGCTTTGTGGTGGTACTCACGTTGCCAACACTGCTGAAATCGGTATGTTCAAGATTGTTAAAGAAGAAGGTATCGGTTCAGGAACACGCCGTATCTTTGCAGTTACATCACGTGAAGCTTACCTTGCTTATCGTGAAGAAGAAGATGCTCTCAAATCAATCGCAGCAACACTTAAGGCTCCACAATTGAAAGAAGTGCCTAACAAGGTTGCTAGCCTTCAAGAACAATTGCATGCCCTTCAAAAAGAAAATGCTGCTCTTAAAGAAAAAGCAGCTGCAGCTGCGGCTGGTGACGTCTTCAAAGATGTTAAAGAAGCTAACGGTGTTCGTTACATTGCTAGTCAAGTAGAAGTTTCTGATGCTGGTGCCCTTCGTACTTTTGCTGACCAATGGAAACAAGCAGACTACTCTGATGTTCTTGTCCTTGCGGCTCACATCGGCGAAAAAGTTAATGTCCTTGTAGCAAGCAAGTCTAAAGATGTTCACGCAGGTAATCTTATCAAGGTTCTTGCACCAATCGTATCAGGTCGTGGTGGTGGTAAACCAGATATGGCCATGGCCGGTGGTAGCGATGCTAATGGTATCCAAGACCTTCTTTCAGCAGTAGCAGAACAGTTTTAAGATGTGATAAAAGAAACTTGAAAAGGTAGGATGAAAATCCTATCTTTTTTCTTTGTAAGTGGTATTGAAAGTGATAATTATTTTTCATTTCAAAATTGAAATAGTGAATATTGAGTGATATACTATTACAAATCATAAAAATTATAATAGTTTCAAGTAAAAGGGAGCTAACCATGTTTGGACAAGACTTCGGTCATCGGTTAAGAGAGTTGAGATTAGTACAAGGACTCACTAAAGAAAAATTTTGTGAAGGGGATGAGGTTTTATCAGTACGGCAATTGACACGTATAGAAACAGGGAAGTCTCAACCAAAACTAGAAACCTTAGAGCACTTGGCAAGACGTCTGAATATATCTTTATCGGAATTGCTTGGAGAGAGGGCTATAGGCTCAAAGTTGCCGGTAGAATACCTCAATCTCAAATATAAATTGATGCATGCGACTAGTCTAGATAAGCCCAATAACCTAATGAAACTAGACGAAAAGCTGGGTAAAATTATTGATATCTATTATGATGATTTGCCAGTTGATGAACAGAGGGTTGTTGATATCTTACAGTCAAAACTTTACTCATATACTTCAAAGACACACCAAAAATTTGGCATGAGCATTTTGGAGAAGAGTTTATCATCATTATGTGAGAAAAGAGTATACACTATCAATGACCTACTACTTATAGAACTATATCAAATCTCGTTAGGAGATGGTGATAGTATGCGGTCAGATGGGTTTAGTGAGGGAACTTTTTATACCATTT